>Ga0194118_10000065_pt1 | contig 190529 bp, 166 predicted proteins | sample TA2MahsurfametaG_2_FD_148662 | JGI IMG/M metagenome (GOLD analysis project Ga0194118, IMG submission 148662) | Freshwater microbial communities from Lake Tanganyika, Tanzania - TA2015013 Mahale N5 surface | ecosystem: Environmental > Aquatic > Freshwater > Lake | place: Tanzania: Lake... | reverse complement strand
CGCTCAGCGGCATGACGACGGCGAAGGCGATGAGGAGTGCGACGAGTGTCATGAGGAGGGCGAAGGCGACGATACTGCCGATGAACAGGAAGAACACCTTGAAGAGGATGCCGATGGCGCGGCCGATGCTGTTGCCGACCCGGGAAGCCGTCCGCCCGACCTTTGCGGAAATGTTCTCGGCGCTATGTTCCAATTCCTTTCCCAACTGCTTCATGCGGGCTTCCACGTCTGGGGACATCTTCTGCGCTTTGTCTTTCAGTCCGCCTAGTTCTTCCTGTATGGTGTTCCGGATGCTTTCGAGGTCTATCTTCTCTCCGCGCATCTGGAGTTTTTCGGTGGCGGTGAGGGCCTCCGGGATGATGATCCAGAGGATGACATAGGCCAGGAAAAGGGTGCTGCTGAAGGGGATGGATATTGGGAACCAGGAGTCTGACAACATACCGGCGAACAGACCCAGTAGGAAGGGTGACAGGAAGAGGACCCTGGGTATCCATACGGCGATATTGAAGTAGGAGGCGAGTCCGGAGCAGACCCCGCCGATGACTTTCTGGTCCGTATTGCGGAACAGTCTTCTGCGGATATTGACGGTGAGGTCTTTGGCGGGGAGGACGATCCAGAGTATGAAATACAACAGGATACCGGTGCCGAAAAAGAAGGTGATGATGGCGAAGAGTATGCGGACGAGGATGGGGTCGATGCGGAGGTAGTGTGCGAGTCCGGAGCAGACGCCTCCAAGGACCTTGTCATTGTTATTCCGGTAAAAGGAGCCCCTTGGTTCTTCTCGGTCAGGCGGCGGGGTGTTGGGATTTCCCTCCCGGCTTGCGGTGATCCCGGGTTCTGAGGATGCGTCTTCCCTCTCGAAGTCCTCCGGTCTGCCGATCGAATCGATGACCTGTTGGAGGTCGGCCTCGGTGATGCAGCCTGCACCGGTCTTGCGCAGGCTTTCGGTGAAGAGTTCGGCGATGCGGTTTTCGATATCGTTGATGATCTCATCGCGGCCCTCTTCCTGGGCGAAGTGACGTCGCAGGCTTTCGGTGTAATTCCGGAGTTCCTCGTAGGCGGGTTCCTCGATAGGGATGACCCGTCCCTGGAAGTTGATATTGATGACCTTTTTCATGGCTCGGTGATGTTGATGTTTGCGGATTCCTCCGATCGGACTTCCTCCGTGCGGGTTTCGGTTGGCGTTGTGTCTGCTTCGGGTGGGGTCTTGGCGGTGATCTGATCGACGGCATCGGCCAGTTGTCGCCAGGTGGCTTCGAGTTCCCGGTAGAAGAGCAGGCCTTTTTCTGTCAGTCGGAAGTATTTCCTCGGGGGGCCTGAGAGGCTTTCGACCCATCGGTAGGAGAGTAGGTCGGCATTTTTCAGGCGGGTGAGCAGGGGGTAGAGGGTTCCCTCCAGGATGTGGAGTTCGGATTTCTTCATCTCCTCGATGATGTCGCTCGGGTAGGCTTCCGCCCGTTGGATGATGGAGAGGATGCAGAATTCCAGGACCCCCTTCCGCATTTGGCTCTGCGTGTTTTCGATGTTCATGGCGTTTGCGATGGGTTCATGGATCCGGAAAGTGCTTTCGGGTTGGGCCGGATCGATCGTCAGCCACTTGGGTCCCTCAGTTTTCCGTTGACCGGACAAAAGTAGGGAACATTTAGTACTATGCAAAACAAGGTAGCAAGTTTTTTTTAGTACTATTTTTCTTGTCCTCCTGCATGCGAACGTTGACTTTCACCCTTGGAGGGTGGGGGTACCCTTGGAGGGTGTTTGAGGGTACTAGGGAGATGGGGGATTTACCGGGGACGCTATCAGGAACGGGGCGTCCGTTTTTTCAGTCGGGCTCGTTGGTGGAGGTAGAGCCAGGTGGAAAAGACCCCGAGGAGGGGGTATGCGACGCAGAACAGGTAGAAGTTGACCTCATAATAGGAGAGATCTGTCAGGTTGGCCGCACTGATGCAGAAGTCGGTGCAGTACACATAGAGTCTGAGGATGAGGTCGTAGAGCCGGCTCATGAGTTACGGGCGAGTTTTCGAATGGATAATTCCATTTCCATGCTCCGGATGAGCATCCACAGGATGGCGGTTGGGATGATGATGACCAGAAATAGGATATTGGCCATCGTATAACTGCCCGTGGAGTCCAAGGCACCTATGATGGCACGATAAGGGATGTTGGTGAACCTCAACCATTGCTGGTCAATCCCGACATGGTTGTCCGTGCACCATTGTGTCTTTTCGTAGCATTCCCAGGTGCAATTCAACTTGGAAGCTTTCCCTGGATGGATGGTGGGGTGATGCTGATAAGCGTGGCCATGTCGTGGGATATTGGGTCTTGTTGACTCGTTGACCGCCACCATAATGCCGAAAAGTCCAGCATAGACGAGTAGGATCCAAAGGAATGTCTTCATCCGGTGTGGTGATTTTTACCTCTGCCGAACATCAAAGCGGATTCCAAGAATGATGCTGCTCGAACGGGGACCTCAATGCCCCAGCTGCCGGGGCATGCGAGGGATGAGGAGCAGTTCCTTCTGTCTTCCGCTGATATAACGGAAGCCTTGTCCGTCGAAGAAGCCGTCTTCTTCGAGCATGATGCGGATGGATTTCTTCCATTCGGGGATCTCGGAGGCCGCGTTGAGTTCGATGGAGTAGGCGGTGTTGGGGAAGACGGGGTAGTCGCCGCTGCCGGGGACGCCGCTCTGCTGGTCCCAGAGGCCGATGGTGGGTCCGGCCGCATGACCGTGGAGGCCCAGGGGATGGGTGTAGATGGTGGCGGGGATGCCTTCCTTGGCGGCCTGTTCGAGGGCGCCTTTGAGGATCTGGTTGCCGGTGCGACCGGTCTTGAATTGAGAGGTGAGGATGTCTTGCAGGCGGTTGCTGCGGGCGAGGGCTTTCCGGATGCTTTCGGGGGCGTCGGTTTCGCCGGGCCGGAGGAGGTAGGCGTGTTGTTGGATGTCGGTGTTGAGGCGGAGCCAGGTGATGCCGATATCGACGTGGAGGAGGTCGCCGGGGCGGATGAGGTCGTCTTTGGGGCGGTTGGAGAAATTGCGGAGGTGTTCGAAGTTGGTGGGGTCGTTGCGTTGGACGGAGACGGAGGTATGGAACCAGGTGGAGAGGCCCAGGTTTCGGATCTTTTCCCGGAACCACCAGACGAGGTCGTCGGTGGTGGTGATGCCTGGGGTGATGGCTTTTCCGGAGAAGCCTTCGTCGATGATGTCGTGGGTGATGTCGACGAGTTGGGTATAGACCTGCATTTCGCGTTCGGTGCGGGTCTCGAGCCAGGCGACGGCCAGGTTTTCGGCAGAGACGAGGCGGTTGCGGAGGTCCGGGGAGAGTTTTTGCAGGAGCAGGTCGTGGTGGGTATGGTCGAGTCCGTCGGCGTGGCCGAAGTCGCGGGAGGTGTTGATGCCGATCTTTTTGGGGTTTCGGGTGCGGATGATGTCGGCGAGGGCTTCCCATTGGTCGGGTTGTTTGTCGGGGTCCCAAGCCTTTGAGATGGCCTCTCCCACATTGTATCGGGCCACGGCGAGTTTCTCGAACTGGTTCTTTGCAGCGTCTCTATAGAATACGAGCATGGTGGTGCGCCGTGCGGAGAGCCAGGTGGCAGGGAGCATGGTCTTGAGGACGGGATCTTCGTTGTATTCGCGGGAAATGACGACCCACATGTCGATTCCGGTGCGGTCCATGAGTGTGGGCAGCAGGTGGTCCATCCGTTCCTTCAGGATCTCGTCCACGACGCGGGCTTCTTCCCTCAGGCTGAAGACCTGTGTGTAACTCGGCATGTTCAATAAGATGATGGCGGCGAATGTGGCGAGGGTTCTCATCCGTGTTGTTTCATCAAATATAGGGGAGCCTGCAGAGCTGGAAACGAGGAAACGGGAAGAACCATGCCGACATCTGATTTGTTGGAGGAACATGAATAAGGTCTATCACCTCACGCATTGCGGCACCTGCCAACGGATCATTCGGGATCTGGGGTTGGTGGGGAAAGGTTTTGCAATACAGGACATCAAGGTTCGTCCTATCCTTCCGGAGGAGCTGGACGGACTGGCCAGCATTATAGGCGGCTACGAGCCGCTCTTCAGCAGGCGGGCGATCCAGTACAAGACTCGAGGTCTGGCCGGTCAGTCATTGACCGAGGCAGACTATCGCCGGTATATCTTGGAAGATTACACCTTTCTGAAGCGGCCTGTGGTGGTTGTGGGAGATGGGGTCTTTGCCGGCAGTGAGCGGAAGACGCTGGAGGCCTTGCGGGCGGTCCTCTGAGCGTTGGGTCATCCGATGATGCGGATTTTGGCGTAGTTGAGCATGATCTTCTTTTCGCCGTTTTTCTCGAAGCGGATGGTGGCAATCGGGTTGTGGGCGGCCCCTTCCATCTTGACTACTTCTCCGAATCCGAATTTCTGATGCTCTATCCTTTGTCCGGCCTGCAGCTCACTGGTATCGCTGGCCTGGAAGTCCGGCGAGGGAGTGTGTTCGATCGAGGGGCTTGTGGAGGTTTTGGGCGGCATGTAGGCGGGCCTTGCGGGCTGCTCTGTATGGTTGCCGTTGCGGTAGGATTTTTTGAAGATGGGCTGGGTATTGCTTGGTTTGTTCCATCCACGCATGCGTTCGGAGGCGCTGGTTTGGTCAAAGCCGGTGCCTACGTTGCGCATGCCTCCGCCCGCGTAGCTCCGGTCGATGTATTCTTCTGGCAGTTCATCGATGAATCGGCTGGGCTCGTTTTGTACCACTTGGCCGAACTTGTAGCGGGTGTTGGCATAGGTGATCCATAGCCGTTGCTTGGCGCGGGTGATGACGACGTAGAATAGCCTCCTTTCTTCTTCGAGTTCTTCCCGGGTGTTGATGCTCATGGCGTTGGGGAAGAGCATCTCTTCGAGTCCGGCGGCGAACACACAGGAGAACTCGAGGCCTTTGGCTGCGTGGATGGTCATGAGTTTGACGGTGTCTGCCTGTTCGTCTTTCTCATCGGCGTCAGTGAGGAGCGTGATCTGTTGCAGGTAGGCGGCAAGGGTGACGTGCTCGAGTGCCTGTTGGCGGGCGGCCTCCTCGGATGTGGGAGCTAACAGGTCTGGCTGTGCTGTCGGCTCGTTGGTATCGCTATAGGCCGATGGGTCGAGGAGAACGCCGTCGGCATCTATCTGTGCCCTGTTTTCCTGGTCGTCTACCCACTCTTTGATGGAGTTGAGCAGTTCCTGAATGTTCTCATAGCGTTGGACACCTTCGGTGCTCTTGTCGTTGAACAGTTCGCGGACTATGTTCGTCTGCTTACCGACGTGCACGGCCACTTCATAGGCGTTCTTCTGTCCCAGCATGCTGGCGAAGCTGCGGATCATTGTTACGAACTGTTCGATGGCTTCGAGGGTGCCAGTGCGGAACCCGAAGCGGCCGGCCTGCGATAGCACTTCCCACATGGTGAGTTGCTGTTCGTTTGCTAGCAGGATGACTTTGTCGATCGTCGTCTTTCCAATCCCTCTGGCAGGGTAGTTGATGATGCGTTTGAGGGATTCCTCATCACGCGGGTTGAGGAGGATGCGCAGGTAGGCGACGAAGTCTTTGATCTCTCTGCGTTGATAGAAGCTGATGCCTCCGTACATCGTGTAGGGGATGTTCATCCGTCTTAGGGCTTCTTCGAAAGCGCGGCTTTGAGCGTTGGTGCGGTAGAGGATGGCGAAGTCCCGGTTGAAGCAATGGTTGCGAAGCTTTTGTTCCTGGATGGTGTCTGCGACAAATCGGCCTTCGTCGTTGTCGGTCAGGCTTCGCACCAGCCGGATTTTTTCTCCGGGTGCGTTCTCCGTCCACAGCTCCTTGGGTATTTGATGTTGGTTATGGCTGATGACTTGGTTGGCTGCTTCCAGGATATGGCGAGTACTGCGGTAGTTCTGCTCGAGTTTGACGAGGTGTACGTCTGTATAGTCTTGTTGAAATTGCAGGATGTTCTGGATGGTGGCTCCTCGGAACGAGTAGATGGATTGGGCATCGTCTCCCACAACGCAGACGTTTTCATGGGCGGCTCCGAGGAGTTTGATGATCTCGTATTGAGCAGGGTTGGTGTCTTGGTATTCGTCGATCAGGATATAGCGGAACTTATGCTGGTATTTGTGCAGACTGTCTGGGAAATTCCTTAGCAGGTCATAGAACTTTAGCAGTAGGTCGTCGAAGTCCATTGCGCCGTTTCGGAAGCAGCGTTGTACGTAGGCGCTGAATATCTGTCCGATGGCGGGCCGGTTGGCTCTTGCGTCTTCCTGCTGTAGGAAGGCATCAGCGGCATATTCTTCGGGGCCCACCAGCGAGTTCTTGGCATTGGAGATCCGGTTCAGTACGGCCGCGGGCTTGTAGTGCTTATCGTCGAGATTGAGTTCGTTGACTACCGTCTTCACAACACTCCTGGCATCGTCTGTATCATAGATGGTGAAGGCGGGGGGGTAGCCGATGCGTTGGGCTTCTCCCCGTAGGATGCGTGCGAACACAGAGTGAAAGGTGCCGATGTAGAGGCTGCGGGCTTCATGGTTGCCGAAGATGCCTTCCACCCGTTCTTTCATCTCCCGGGCAGCCTTGTTGGTGAAGGTTAGCGCCAGGATCCGGAACGGGTCTACGCCCTGCGACATAAGGTGAGCGATGCGGGTGGTAAGCACCTTGGTCTTGCCGCTGCCAGCTCCTGCGATGATCATGAGTGGGCCGTCCATGTGTAAGACGGCTTCCCGTTGTCGGTCGTTCAACCCCTTCAGATAATCCTGCATGCATGCAAGTTAGCATGAAAGCCTGACCCTTGCTGGGCATCTGTGCCGTACCATGGGAAGTCTCCCCTTTTCCGGCTGTAGGTACTACGCGGGGCGATGGTTGAGAGGGCTCGTAGAGTTACGATTAAAAATTGAGTACTAGTCAGATTGATCTCCGAGTCCGCCTATTGTTTTTTTGTATAAAATCCGATCCTATGCAACTTCTGATGTTCGTCGGCGACGAGCTCATCGAGTCGGTTCTATTGGACAAGGACCTCGTATCCAAGCCTGGCTATCTCGGCAATTACAAGCGCCGGCTGCAGACCAAATATCGCGACCTATACCTCAGTGGTAACCGTCCGGAATTTTATGTCGCCAATGATAGCACGAAAATCGTGCCTACGGAAAGCCTCATCCGGGGCTAGACTTGGCCATTTCGTGAAGGGCTATTTCATCCATTTTTACTGATTGCCAGCACGTTGACATTTGCTGGGCTTCCCCTCAGCTTGGTACATACCGTGGTTGAATATAGATCTACCCTGTGCTCCCGTCTTCCGTTTTTTGGGCGCTTCATTTTTTGTCGGAATACCCCCCTTTTCATCATCTACTTTGTATTCAGGGCATATGCGGGAATTGCAAGAGAAAAGGCTGAGGCGGATCCTGGATGCTGGATCCTGGACCGAGGAAGATATGGCCTGGTTCATCGATTCCTGGGAAAGGGATGCAGAAGGTTGGATGAGGGGAGTCTTACGCGAGTCGTTTGATGCTTCTATCGGCAACACCTTCTCTGAACAGCACATCGATGCCGAGGCCTTGCTACACAGGCTGCATCATCGTAAGGAGAGGCATTCTGTCCGGATGATGAAATCCAGGTGGTTGACGACGCTCGTCGCAGCCAGTCTGGTGCTGGGATTTTTGGGAGTGGCATACCTGTGGCAGTCTGGCCGCAAGGCAACCCTGCAACAGGAGACCATTCGGTTGCAGGGGGGCCTAGAGGACATTCTGCCCGGCACCGATCGGGCTTTATTAGTACTGCCTGGGGGCAGGACCCTGCCGTTAGACAGTTTGAAGAAGGGGTTCCTCGATGTGGGTGAAGGCTATCTGAACGTTCAATTACAGGACGAAGGGATCCGATATGCAGCATCCTCGGACATTCCACAGTCCCCTGATGCTACCATTCTTCATACGATGCTGACACCCAGAGGTGGGCAGTATAGACTGACCTTATCGGATGGTACGCATATCTGGTTGAACGCGACTTCTTCGATCCAATTTCCAGCCGTTTTCCCAAGGGGCGAACGCCGGGTTTCCATCACCGGGGAGGCCTATCTGGAAGTCGCCCGCGATGAGTCGAGGCCTTTTTGGGTGGATGTCGATGGCAGGGCGCTCGTCAAGGTCGTCGGTACCCGTTTCTATATAAACGCTTACCGTGACGAGCCTTCGCTTGATATCTCCCTTATTGAGGGGTCTGTGAAGGTAGGTCGCATGGCTGATGTTCAGATGGTGGGTATCAATCCTGGCCAACAGGCGAGGCTGTTCGAAGGGGGCGGACCGATGGTGTTCGACTTCGATGACGTGCAACGGCTGGTAGCCTGGAAGGACGGAAAGTTCCAATTCGGTGACGGGGTAGAGTTGTCAGTCGTACTGAGACAGTTGGAGCGATGGTATGATGTCGAGTTCCGCTATGATGTTGACGTGAGGGGCCATGTGGGAGGTTCTATTTCTCGAGATGTACCCCTCTCGCAAGTCTTGGAGTTGATCGGTCTGACAGGCGTCGCCCGGTTCAGCCGGGAGGGAAGGATCGTCAGGGTTTCCAAACCCCGATGACCATGCATCGAGCCTGAGAGAATGATCAGAAAAAAGCAAATATGGATGATATGTCTAAGTTGAATGCAACATCTTCAAAGTCACACGGCTCCCAGGCCCGCTTGCGGATCATGCGGCTGATCAGCGTGGCTACCCTGGCGGCCTGTATACACATCTCGACCTTTGCCCATGCACAGGTGACCTTGGCTGAGACCAACATCACGCTCCAGCGGGTGATCCGAAAGTTGCAATCTATGACAGGCTTTGACTTTCTCTACGATGCTGACCTAGTGGCACGTTCGGCACCCGTTACTGTCAGGGTGAAAGATGCCAGCCTGGATGTGGTGCTTACTCATTGCCTGAAGTCTTCTGGTTTCACCCATACGATCATCGGTCGGTCGGTCGTGATCCGGCCGGCCGTGGATCTATCCATCAGCTCCGACATCCCTCCAATACCACCCATGATCGTCCGAGGTAGGGTCGTCGATGAGGCTGGCGCCCCCCTCTCAGGTGTTACCGTCACAGTGAAAGGTAGTTCCACCGCCACCTCCACCACCGAGGCGGGGGATTTCGAACTCACGGTACCTTCCGAGGAGTCGGTATTAGTCTTGACTGCTGTCAACCTAGAGCGGATAGAGGTGGTTGTAAAGGGTAGGGCCTCCTTCGAGATCCAGATGCGGCCCCGTATTGTGTACGGCCAGGACGTGGTGATCCGGCCGGTGAACACCGGCTACCAGTCGCTCCCAAACGAACGGAGTGCCGGATCGGCTGCCAAACCCAACGAGGTCCTCATCCGCGACCGGGCCAACAGCACCAACATCATGCAGCGGCTGGACGGTCTCGTTCCGGGACTCACGGTGAGTTTCGCGCAAGGCGCTCGGGCGAGTTCAGGTAACCGCATGATGACCGGTGAAGGCAATGCCAACCAATACATCGTTCGGGGCATCGGCTCCGTCCAGGCCGACCGAGCTCCCTTGTTTGTTGTAAACGGGATCGTCATCGACGACATCTCGACACTGAACGCCAACGACGTAGAGGATGTGACGGTGCTGAAGGATGCTACGGCTGCATCGATTTGGGGCTCGCGTGCGGCCAACGGGGTGGTCGTCATCACCACTCGAAAGGGTACGGCGCGTCAGAAAATTCGTGTGCAATATGATGCATTCTACAATATGCAGGGTACACCGGAGTACGACTATTATCCTCGCATGTCGAGTGCCGACTTTATTCGTACAGCTGAACAGATATTCGACCCCGTCACCTTCCCTTGGGGTACGGTGAGTCAGTTCGGCACTACCACCTCCGGCTTGTCGGTGAGTCCACATGAGGTCATCCAGTACAATCGGTTCAGGAGACTGATATCCCCCCAGCGGGCGCAGCAGCAGTTGGACAGTCTTGCTGCCATCGACAACCGTTCACAGATGGGTGAGTATTTCTATCGAAGCCAATCTCTTTTCAACAATACGCTGTCGGTGAGTGGGGGTGGTAACGTGCATTCTTTCTATGGTTCTTTTTCGTACACCGGTAACCAGAGCGGGGTCCCGGGGGAACGAAATGGCGTATACACGATGAACCTGCGCAATGACTTCAACATCTCCCCACGTGTGCGTCTCTTTATCATCACCGACTTAAGCCGAACAGAGGGTTCGAGGAAGCGATCGGTATCCGTGGACAATCGATTTCTCCCCTATCAACTCTTCGCGGACCCGGTGACTGGTCGTCCAGCAGAGATGTCATACCTCAGCTACCTGGTGACGGATTCCGTCAAGCGGGTCTTTGAAAATCAAAGCCGCATCGACCTCAACTACCGACCCCTGGAAGAGCTTGACAGGGGGAAGACGGAGTCGGCCACGATGCAGACCCGTTTGACTGGTGGTGCATCCGTCCGGCTGCTGCGCGGACTTAGGTACGAGGGTAACTTTGGCTTTGGCACCACCGGCTCCAGCACCTCCAACTATGATGCAGAGGCCAGTTTCCCTGTGCGCAGTAACCTTGTGACCTTCACCAAGGCCGCGGTGGCCCCTTCGACGGTCCCTACCTACCTGTTGCCCCCGTTCGGAGGTCAGTACTCCACGACGGAACAGCAGGCCCGCAGCTGGACCGTCCGCAACCAGCTCGTCCTCGACACTTCCTTCGATGCGCGCCGGCACCAGCTGACCCTGCTGTTGGGGCAGGAGGCGCAGGAACGATTCAGTCGTTCGACGTCCAACACTGTCCTCGGCTATGACCCCTTGCTGCTGAACTATCAGAACGTCGACTTCTTCACGCTGGGATTGACGGGCGTGTCCAATCCCGTCGCCGCCCGCAACACGGGTAACAGGAGCCTTTATGCACAACCCGTCTTCTCACATACAGAGACCATGACGCGGGTATCCTCCTATTATTCCAATGCTGGATACACCTTCAGTCGGCGTTACAGCCTGAACGCCAGTTGGAGGAATGATGAGTCAAACCTCTTCGGGGTTGACAAGTCGGCCCAGCGGAAACCCGTATGGAGCATCGGCGGCAAATGGAACCTCGTGCAGGAAGCCTTTCTGAAGCGGTTCAACCGGATCGACATCCTAGCGCTGCGTCTGACCTACGGCATCACAGGCAATGCTCCCAGCCCAGGCTCAGCCACTTCGCAGGACGTACTTGTGGTCCGGTCCAGCAGCTTCGCACCGGGACCCGGCCTGGGGATCTCCACCTATGCCAACAAGGCCCTCACCTGGGAGCGGACGGAGAACTACAACCTGGGTCTCGACTTCGGCTTGCTGGGACGAAGGGTCACAGGTACGCTCGATCTGTACCGCCGGAACACGACCGACCTGATCGGTCAGCTTCCGATCAACTATCTCGCCGGCACGAGCAGCATTGTGGGGAATTTCGGAGACATGAATAACCGCGGCGTCGAACTTTCCATCAACACGCTGAACGTGGTGGACCGCGACTTCAGCTGGAATACCGTACTGAACCTGTCCTACAACCGCAACACCATCACCCGTCTGCAGCAGACCAGCTCCATCAACGACCTTGCCACCTTAGTGCAGCAGACCAAGTACTATGCTGGATATCCGGCCCTGTCGATCTTCGCCTACGACTGGGCGGGATTGGATGCGATGGGGGATCCACAGATTTTCCTTGCTGACGGATCGAAGTACAAGACCGCCACTACCACGAACATCCCTCTCGCGGCGGCCCGATACATGGGTTCCTTCCAGCCCCTGTGGAACGGGGGACTGCTGAACTTTATCCGCTATCGGAACTTCAACCTCTCGTCCAGTATCATCTTCAACCTCGGCCATCGGGGACGGAGAGACGTCAACGAAAAATATTCAGGACGCTTCACGCCTAACCGAGTAACCATCTCTCCGGGCAGCTCCCCTGAATTACAGACCGGCAACTTCCATTCTGACCTGCTGAAACGGTGGATGAAGCCTGGTGACGAACTCGTCACCGATGTGCCCGTCTACCTGACGACGAATACCGCCCGGCGCAACACGGCATACTATGTGTTCGGCAGCCAGCACGTGTATGACGCCTCCTTCATCAAACTGCGCGACATCACCGCTTCCATGGGCCTGCCGCAGGCGGTGAGCCGCAGACTGGGCGCGGAAGAGGTTAGGTTCCGGATACAGCTCTCCAACCTCATGCTGTGGAAGGCCAACCGTTTCGGCATCGACCCTGAGTTCCAGGTGACAGACATCAACTACACCCTCGGCAGAGTGCTACCTGTTGGACAGGGAGCATTAACCCTCGGCTTGAACGTACGATTCTAACCTTCATCGAACCCAACATCCAAGATATGCGCAAAATGACCCTTCGACACACCCTGTTGTTGGTTTTTTTCATCGGCATGGCATCCTGCAGAAAGGAGTTTCTAGAGGTGGTCCCTACCGGGCGGCTGATCGCAGAGAAGACCCTCGACTATGAACTGATGCTCAACAGTTCGGACCTGACCCTGTACAGTCTCGCCGGCTTTTATGCCATCCTCGGCGACGAGGTGGCCGCTCGGAACCCTTTCTTCGGCACGCGTCCGGTGAAAGACCAGCGCCTCTTTCGATACGAGAACGATGTTTACAATCCCGGGGAGGACCCGACGGAGCTCACGGCCGTCACCCGCACCCTTTACCTCGTCAACAAGATCATCAATGAAGTGATGGATTCTAAGGGCGGCACCGATGAGCAGAAGCGTGGGATCCGTGCTGAGGCGATGACCTGCCGGGCATGGGTTTATCTCCACTTCGCAAATCTGTACACCAAGCCCTACAATCCTTCCACGGCCGCCAGCGATCCGGGTTTCCCCATCATCCGGGAGGCGGATATCAACAAGACGCCCTATGTGCGCTCCACCCTCAAGGAGCTCTACGATTTCATCGTGGGCGACCTCACCGCTGCCGTCCCCGATCTGCCCGTGACCATCACCTCGCGGCATCGGGCCTCTCGGGTCGTGGCGAGTGCACTTCTGGCAAGGGCCTATCTCGCCATGGGGCGGCATGGAGAAGCCCTGATCGCCTCGGAGAACGCCATCGGCGCCCTTAGGGCAAATACGGGCATTGCCGCCCGGCTCTACGACTACAATATCGAGATGCTGACAGGTGGGGCACTCTTCTCCACCACCATGGCCACCACCGGTCCCGCCCAGCCGACCCTTCCCAACCACATCGAAAGCGTCTACGGGAAGCAGGACATCAACGGCACGGTGGGCAGTACCGTCAACCATTTCATCATCACGCCACAGGTGGCCAGCCTCTACGGGGCAGCCGACCTCAGAAGGCGGTATTACTCCAACACAGGTCTGACCTATCCTGTGGGTGCTCTACGGAGGCTTGGCCCCTCCATTCAACCTACGGGCATGAACGTCCCGGAGATCTATTTGATGAGGGCAGAGGGGCGCGTACGTTCCAATAACTTGTATGGAGCGGGGAGTGCTGCGGAAGACCTGCTGTTTCTGCGCCTCCGCCGCATGCCATCTGCCGCCGCCGCCGTGCCGGCCGGCATGACACAATCCCAGATGCTGCAATATGTGATGGATGAGCGACTGCGCGAACTCGCCTTTTCCGGTCTTCGCTGGTTCGATATGCGCAGAATGTCTGTTGACCCACAGTTCTCAGCGATCAACCGCTCCCATGTCCTCTACTTCGCTGACGGCAGCACGCAGAACTATCCCCTCCGGCCGGAGCGGCTCACGCTTCGCATACCCCCGCGCATCCTGAACGACAATCCGGGCATGCAAGACAATCCATAAATGGAACCCAACATCATCCCAACAACCTACCCATAACAAAGCCCCCATGAACGCGGACTCCATCTTCAAGCCATTCCTACTGGCAGCCCTTTTCAGTACCTCTCTTGTCCTGCAGGCACAACAACCGCCTCCCGGAGCTATGGCAGCGCGTGCCGACACGTCATCCCGCCCCGCCAGTCCCAACGCCAGACAGACGCCCGCTGGTCCTAGGCCCTTTGCGGAGGTCATCACGAAGAAGGCGGTGACCGACAAGGGCATGTTCACCGTGCACAAGGTGGACGATAAGTATTTCTTCGAACTGCCAGACAGCCTGATGATGCGAGAGATCTTGGTGGTGAACCGGGTCTCCAAAGCACCGGCCGGACTCCAGGGCTCGCCACTCAACTACGCCGGTGACCAGCTCAGCCAGAAGGTCGTGCGTTTCGAGAAGGGCCCTTCCAACAAGGTATTTCTGCGGACGATCTCCTATGCCGACTATACGCCTGACTCGACCTCGCCCATGTTCCGGTCGGTAAACAACTCAAATCTCCAACCCATCACCGCCAGTTTCGACATCCGGGCCTTCACCATGGATTCCGGGGCCTCTGTCATCGAGACCACGGAGCTGATCAATGGCGACAACGAGGTGTTCTATCTAGCCAACGGCCTGAAGACATCGGCCCGGATCGGCGCCCTACAGGCCGACAGGTCCTACGTCACTTCCGTGAAGTCATACCCCGTCAACGTCGAAGTCAAGGCAGTCAAGAGCTACGCCATGTCGCAGTCGCCCTCCGGAGGTGGACTGTCGGGCATTCTGGCCAATGCCGGCACCCCCCCCAACATCACCACAGAGCTGAACAGCTCCTGGCTGCTTCTGCCCAAGACGCCCATGCAGTCGCGCTACTTCGACCCGCGCGTGGGATATTTCGAGGTAGGGTATACCGACTACGACCTCAACCCCCAGGGCATCAAGGAGGTTTCCCTAATCAAGCGCTGGAGACTCGAACCCCGTCTGGCCGATATGGAAAAGTATCGCAAGGGGGAACTGGTGGAACCCGAGAAGCCCATTGTCTTCTATATCGACCCCACCACGCCCGAGAAGTGGATACCTTATCTGATCCAAGGGGTCAACGACTGGCAGAAGGCCTTCGAGAAGGCGGGCTTTCGCAATGCCATCCAGGCCAGGAGGGCTCCCTCCAAACAGGAGAATCCCGATTGGAGCCTGGAAGATGCCCGGCATTCAGCGATCGTCTACAAGCCGTCATCGACACCGAACGCCAGCGGACCCAGCATTGCAGACCCGCGCAGCGGGGAGATCATGGAAAGCCATATCAACTGGTACCACAACGTGATGCTCCTACTGCGCAACTGGTACTTTATACAGGCATCCCCCAACGACCCGGGTGCGAGGAAGATGGAGTTCGACGACGAACTGATGGGGCAGCTCATCCGCTTTGTATCGTCGCATGAAGTCGGACATACGCTCGGCCTGCGGCATAATTTCGGTGCCAGCGCCTCTGTGCCGGTGGAGAAGCTGCGCGACAAAGTCTGGGTGGAGACCAATGGCCATACACCCTCCATCATGGACTATGCTCGTTTCAACTATGTCGCACAACCCGAGGACGGCATCACCCGTGCGGGCATCTTCCCGCGGATCGGCCCCTATGACGAATGGGCCATCGAATGGGGCTATCGCCGATTCCCCGACTGGGGCGGCCCACGTCAGGAAAAGGCCCAACTCAACACCTGGGTCATCGACCGTCTCAAAGACAAGAGGCTCTGGTTCGGTGATGGCGAGACCTATCGGGACGACCCGAGGAACCTCACCGAGCAGGTTGGTGATGACGCGGTGAAGGGCAGCGTCTACGGCATCCAAAACCTGCAACGCATCATGCCCAAGCTGATCGAATGGACAAAAAAACCAGCCGAAGGGTACGAAGGACTGACCACGATGTACGGGGAACTCGTGCGCCAATTCGAAAGGTATAACGGCCACGTCATCGCCCGGATCGGTGGCCTGAGGCGCACCCCCCGGACCGTCGATGAATCAGGGCCCGTCTTTGAACCGGAGAGCCGCGTCGGTCAGAAAGAGGCCATACGGCACCTCAACCGCCATCTATTCCAGACACCGGCCTGGCTGCTCCATGCGGATGTCTTCCAACGGACAGGTAAAAACGGATTGGAGACGGTGGGAAGCCTCCAGGAAAGTGCGCTGCGGAGCATCCTAAAACGGCCAAGGCTGGATAACCTGGTCAAGGCGAACACCCTCTCCCGGCAGGCCGAGCCCTACCCGGTATACGAACTACTTGACGACCTAAAAGCGGGGATCTGGAACGAACTCACGACTTCGGCACCGATAGATGTGTACCGTCGTCAGTTGCAGCAGGTATACCTAGAGCGTCTGGATGCGATCATCAACTCGAAGCAGATCACCCCCACGGGAGACCTTGCTGTATTGGCGAGTTTACTCGCCAGCCAGGGTGACCCCGATGGAGTAGATGTCACCGCCTCTGTCCGGCACCACTTAAAGGCCCTGCAATCCGACGTAAGAAGGGCGGGGAAAACGGCAACCGACCGACTCACGCGCATCCATCTGGAGGACATGGACCGACGAATTACAAAATCCCTGAAGCCGGACGAAAAATAAGAGACCCATCAAAGAGCCCCATACCACACCGATAGGATGACGCTCTTGAAGGTTATCATATCGGTGTGTTCGCGGGTGAACCTGCGGATGGAATCCATTGCCCCGGAAAGATATTCCTTCACCGTATTTTTCGAGATCTCCATGATGCCTGCGGCTTCCTCGTAGGTCTTCCTCTGCAGCTTGCAGAGGAAGAAAGCTTGTCGCCGTCGGGCGGAGAGGCCGGCGACACCGTCTTCCACCAATGCCCATCGCTGCTCGAAAACGGTTGCGTAGGCTGTATGCTCCTTCCTGTCTCTGATTGCGTGCAATGCTCTCGCAGTGACTTGCTTTCGCTTCAGATTGTTTATGCAGCGGTTGTGGCAGGTGACGAACAACCAGCTGCCAATCGATTCCCTGTCCGCCAGCCTACCACGGCTTTGCCATAGGGATAGGAAGGTCTCTTGCACGATGTCTTCAGCATCGATCTTGTCTTTTAACAACATGCAAGCATTGCGGTAGACCGCTGGAAAGTAGAGGCGGTAGAGGTCGTCGAAGGCCTTTCTGTCGCCATTGGCCATCCGATCCAACAGCAAACTTTCCCTCCCAAGACCCTCCAAATCATTTGTATCGTTCATGGAGTGAATATAAGTATTTTAAAACATTCATTTCATCGCATGAAGACGTGAAAGATGTATAAGGTCATTAATTGAAAAGGATGGCACCCATTGCGACGCCTTCCAGTATCAATGTCTGATTGTCTGTGCAGCCGACTATCCTCAAATCTCTTGTCTGGCATGCCCCACTCTATAGTCCATCTTGAAGGATTATAACTAATTTTACTGCTGATAAACATTTCAGATGCACAAGAGCTTTGCTATTACATGGCTGCTGACCATTGCCTGCATGGCCAGTCTTCCGGTGGCCGCACAAGTGCAGCATCCCGTGAAGTGGGCATATATGGCCCGGCCGAAAGGCCCGGGCAAGTATGAGGTCGTCGCCAAGGCGACCCTGGAGAAAGGCTGGCATCTCTACTCGCAGACCACACCCGACGGAGGACCCATTCCTACTTCTTTCCGGTTCACCAAGAACCCGTTGGTAGACCTAACAGGTTCGGTCAAAGAGGTGGGGAAGCTAGAGAAGCACCATGAAAAGCTCTTCGGCGTCGACGTCCACCAGTTCTCGCGGGAGGTGTCATTTGTCCAGGTGGTCATGCTAAAAGGAAAGGTGAAGACCAATGTTAGCGGCTCGGTCGAATATATGCTGTGCAACGACAAAGAGTGCCTGCCGCCTACGACAAAAGACTTCTCGGTCGTGTTAAAGTAAGCCATCCCCATGAGGCCAATCTGTCTGCTGCTGGCCATCGTCCTGGCTGCAGCCTTTACCGCTGTAAAGGCCCAGGAAAAGGCCCCGCTGACCTTTCGCTTCGCACAGGAGCGGTTGGACGACAGTATGGTCGTCCTGTCGATGCATGTCGGGATCGGCCCCCAGGCAAGACTGTATGCGCTGGCTTCCTCTCCCTCAGAGGCGTTGTATTCCGAGCTGATCTTCGACAGCCTCTCTGCCGTGCGCTTGAAGGGGGCTCCCAGGGTGACAGGCCCTCTGAGTCGGGAAAGGGATGCAGACCTGGACGCTGAGGTCTCCTTTCATACCGACTCTGTCGTATGGCAGCAGTCGGTCCGGGCCCTGCGCTCCGACAGTCTAGTCATCCGCGGTTCCCTGCGCTATATCTGCAAGACTGGCCCCTCTTTCGTCAACGGGGAGGAGTCTTTTCGTTTCAGCCTGCTGCCCGAGCCAGCCTCGCTGTCGGCCGGCAGCACCGCCTGGAGGGAAGCCTCGCTGTGGTGGGTCTTCTTCGCCGCCTTCGCTGGGGGGCTGCTAGCCCTGCTGACACCTTGCGTCTACTCGATGATCCCCGTGACGGTGAGTTTCTTCACCAATCGGAGCACCGACCGGGCTCAAGGCATCCGAAATGCGATGTACTACGCCGTCTCCATCGTGGGCATCTTTACACTGCTAGGCTTTCTGATCACCGTTGTCTTTGGCCCGGCTGCGCTGAATAACCTCGCTACCAACTGGCTCGCCAACCTATTTTTCTTTGTCCTATTCCTAGTGTTTGGCATCTCCTTCCTCGGTGCGTTCGACATCAACCTGCCGGCCTCCTGGATGAACCGCTCCGATGCAAGGGCGGGCACCACCAGTTTTGGGGGTATCTTTTTCATGGCTTTGACGCTGGTGTTGGTGTCATTCTCCTGCACCGGCCCGATCATTGGCAACCTGCTGGTGTTGGCTGCCCGCGGCAGCTATCTGGGTCCGCTGGTGGGTATGTTTGGCTTCTCTCTGGCACTGGCCTTGCCGTTTGCACTGTTCGCCTTCTTCCCAAGCAAACTGAACATCCTTGGCAAGGCGGGGGGATGGCTGAACGCGGTGAAGGTGTCGCTGGGATTCCTGGAGCTGGCGCTGGCCTTAAAATTCCTCTCGAATGCCGATTTGGTGAAGGGATGGCGGCTGTTGGACCGTGAGGTATTCCTTTCCCTCTGGATCGTCCTCTTCCTCCTTCTGGGCATCTATCTGCTGGGCAAGCTGAAGTTCCACCACGACGATGAGCTGCCGAAGAACGACTTCGGCCTGCCCTATCTAAGTGTGACACGCCTTTTCTTCGCCATCGCCTCGCTGTCGTTCGCGGCCTATATGGTCCCGGGTCTCTGGGGCGCCCCGCTGAAGGCCATAGGCGCCTTCCTGCCACCGATGGGCACACAAGACTATATCCTGTCGACCGCCCAGACCGGCAAGAGTATACCGCCATCCTCAAACGCTGGAGAGGCTGCGCTGCCACACCCGGTGAAGTATTACGAGCGCATGCGCATCTATGAGCCTGAGGTGGTACGCACCTATGGCATGACAACCTATTTCGACTACGAGGAGGCGTTGTCGGTGGCACGAAAGCTCAAAAAGCCACTGATGCTTGATTTCACCGGCATCAACTGCGTCAACTGCCGGAAGATGGAGGCAGAGGTATGGAGTGATCCAGAGGTGATGCGCCGCCTCAAAGAAGATTTTGTGATTGTCTCGTTGTATGTAGATGTACAGGACATTGAGCTTCCGGATGCGGAGCATTATTATTCTGAGGCCCTGGGCAAGAAGGTGATGACCTTAGGCGATAAGCATGCCGACATGCAGGTCACACGCTTCCAGGCCAACAGCCAGCCTTACTATTTCTTCCTCGACAACAAAGAGCAGTGGCTATTATCCGAGGGGTATGGATATGATCCTGATATTCTCCAGTTCATCCAGCTGCTGGATAGGGCGAAAGGCAGGTTTGTGCAGTAGATGTCCAATCGGCAGGTCTTCGACGCCGCTGCTGGCCTGCTGGGTGAGTAGATCGATCGGATGGCATGCATATGACCATGGACTGCTGAAGCCTTGGTCTTGGTGATGTGCCGACAAGGGGGCCTCTGCTCATTTTCCCTGTCCGTTTCGAAGTGCTATTCCGTTGCGCGTTCCATTGTGCTTTCCCTCTTCTATGGTGACTTTCCCATTGACGATGACATAGGGTATGCCGGCGGAGAACTGGTGCGGAGCTTCGAAGGTAGCGCGGTCTGACACTGTCTCGGGGTCGAAGACGACGATGTCTGCTTTGAAGCCTTCTTGTAGCAGTCCTCTTTCTTTGAGTCCGAACTTCTGTGCAGGCAGGGAAGTCATTCTCCGGATGGCTTCTTCGAAGCCGACCACCTGCTTTTCCCGCACGTAGCGGCCGAGTACCCGTGCATTGGTACCATAGCCGCGGGGGTGTGGCATGCCCCTTCCACTGCTGACGCCGCCGTCGGCGGCGGGCATGTTGAAGGGATATTTCATGAAGTGGACGACGTCGTCTTCGTTCATGGTGTGGTATACCATCTGGGCGTTGGCGACGGAGAGCATGTCGAGGATGGTCTCTGCTTCTGGGCGGGCGCCTTTCTTACGGCCTTTGCGGAGGTTGATTTGGCTGATGTTCAAGCCGTTAACGGTGGAGTCTGGTGCATAGTTGGCGACGACGGCATAGCTGTAGTCTTTGTTTTTGCCTTTTCGTAGGCTTTCGACCATGCCGTCGACGACGCGGCGGCGGGTGGCGGGGTCTTTGGTGTGGGCGCGCAGTGAGTCGAGTCCACCGTCGAGTGCCCAGTCGGGAACGGTGACGGCCAGGTTGGTGCTGCTGGCAGTATAAGGATATTGGTCGATGGTCACTTCGATGCCTTCGCGTCGGGCTGCCTGGACCTGTTCGAGCGTCTGTGTCGAGCGCCCCCAGTTGGAGCGGCCGGCCACTTTGAAGTGGGAGATCTGGACTGGGATGTAGGCCTGTCGGCCGATGGCAAGGGCTTCTTCGATCGCTTCGGTGACGCGCGTGCCTTCATTGCGCATGTGGGTGGCGTATACGCCGCCCTGGGGAGCTGCTATGCGCGCCAGTCCTACGATCTCGTCTTTCTTTGAGTACATGCCGGGCAGGTAGATGAGTCCGGTCGAGAGGCCGACGGCTCCTGCTTCCATGGCTTTGGCCATCAGTTCTTCCATGCGCTGCTGTTCTTCGGGTGTGGGCTGCCGGTCGCCTAGGCCCATGGCCATGCGTCGTATCGTATTGTGTCCGGCTAGGGAGGCTACATTGATGGATGTCCCGACGCTGTCGATTTTCTTCAGGAAGTCTCCGAGGTCGTCTGCCGAGTTGCCGCAGTTGCCTGTGACGACGGTGGTGACGCCGTCGTGGATGTAGTTGTCGGCCGTGGGCCTTTCGAAGATGCCTCCTTCGATATGGGCATGGACGTCTATGAAGCCTGGCACTACGAAGCGGTTGGCGGCATCGATGATGCGGATGGCGTTGCGGGGCAGTTGTCGGCCGATCTGCAGGATGCGTCCCTGGTGGACGGCGACGTCTGCATAGTACCAGTTATTGCCAGTGCCATCGATCACGCGTCCACGGGTGATCAGCAGGTCGGGTGTTACCTGGCCGCTGACGGACAGCGAGAGCAACCATGCGATGGCGGGTAGGGTCCTGTAGCGTCGGTTCATAAGGTTGAAAAGATACGAAGCTACACGGGAAGTTTAGCAAGGATTCAGGTCCCGGTCTTCTGTCTGTCTGGACACCCCAGCGGTGGAGGTCTTACCAGGGGCTGATCCACCGTCTATGCTTAAAGGAGATCTGGCGATCACATGATGGGTACAAGGAGGGCTTTTCTATTTTTGTAGAAATTCACGAATGCCCATCAGGATCTTCATCACTGGCGGAACCTTTGACAAGGAGTACAATGAGATCACGGGTCAATTGTACTTCAAGGATACGCATGTATCTGAGATGCTCTTCCTAGGCCGCAGCCGCCTCGACTTGCGCCTGGAGACGCTGATGATGATCGATAGCCTGGACATGACAGAGGCAGACCGCGCATCCATTGCTGCCCGATGCATGGCTGCAGAAGAAGACAGGATTCTGATCACCCATGGCACCGATACGATGGCGGAGACTGCGGGGGTACTCGCGTCGAGTATTGTCTCGAAGACGGTGGTGCTGACTGGAGCGATGGTACCGTACAAGTTCGGCAGCTCTGACGGTATGTTTAACCTAGGCAGCGCCTTGGCTTTTGTCCAGTCCCTCCCTCCGGGTGTGTATGTGGCTATGAACGGACAGTATTTTCATTGGGACAATGTTAAAAAAAACAAGCAGACCGGCGAGTTTGAAGAGCTCACCGGTCTGCCTTGAATGGGTCGGTCTGCCTGTCAGGCCTCAGGCTCCCGGCTTTTCCAGCAGCTTGAAGAACTGGTCGAGCTGCGGCAGGATGACGATGCGGGTTCTGCGGTTGGCCGACATACCTTCTTTTGAACTGTTGGAGGCGATGGGCTTATACTCTGAACGGGCAGCGGCGGCCATCTTGGCGGGGTCCATGTCATATTTCTTCTGTAGCATCCGTACGACGGTGGTTGCCCGCTTAGCACTCAGGTCCCAGTTGTCCACCAGCAGGCCCTTGGTAAACGGGGCATCGTCTGTATGACCTTCGACCATAAATTCGATGTCGGGTTGGTTTTTGAGCACGGCCGCTACTTTTCCCAAGATGTTGAGTGCGTTCGGTTCGGTGATCTCCCAGTTGCCGGACTTAAAGAGCAGCTTGTCGGAGATGTCGACATAGACGACGCCCTTGTCGATCTTGATGTTGATATCTGTATCGTCGACGTTGGCGAAAGCCCCTTTCAGATTTATGACCAGATTCATGTTGAGCGAGTCCTTTCTGGCCATCTGTTGCCGCAGGGTTTGGATATAGGTGTCTTTGGCGCCGATGTTGTCAAGCGACTTTCGGATGCTTTCTGCCTGGGCGGAGGAAATGACGGAGAGGTCCTGCAGCTGCCGGAGGGCCTGGTTATTATTTTGCTGGAGGAGGTTCATCTGTTCTTTCATGCTGGCTATGCGGGCTTCCAGCGTTGCCTTGTCCATCGACCTGGCCCTTTCCAGTTCTGCCTTGGCATCCCTGCATTCTCGCAGGTCTCGCTGGATGCCCGTGATGGATGTCTCGGCCTCCTTGAGTTTATTTTGGGCACTTTCGAATTTCTTAGTGCTGACACAGGAGAACAAAGTGGTGGCAATCATGACACTTAAAGAAAATTTGATCATTTTCATGAGGCTATATTTTTGTGATGTTAAAAGTAAATTATCATATCCAAATTTATTCATTATCAAGCGCAGGTCGGATTAAGTCTGCCCGGCGGCGGCGGTCATCTCGCTGTCGGGTCCTTTGACAGCTTTCCAGATGACTTCGCTGAATCCCAGGTCTGGGATCCGGTATTCTTTTGAGAAGTTAAACTGAAGGCTTTTTCTTGACCAGGCATTGTCGACGGTGTTCTTCACATTCAGGTGTACCCGGGCAGGCCTGGCCCTGGGGGAAGGGATCCTTTTCCTAGAAAACGAAATGAGCCAATCCTTCCGGCTGCGCGGCTTCTCTTGCCATAGGAGGCCGTATTTGATGGGTGGGCAGATAAATGCATTTAAATGCGTATTTTGGCATCACAACTGATGCTCATGAACAGACGTGACGCGTTGAACCAAGTGGCCCTCTTGCTGGGAGGCTCCGTCGTGGGGGGTGTCGCCTTCCTGGGAGGCTGCCGCCCCGGGGGGGAGAAAGCCGCCGGCCTTGTCTTCACTCCGCAACAGATCTCCTTCCTGGACGAGGTGGCAGAGACGATCCTCCCTGCTACGGATACGCCGGGTGCCAAGGCAGCCCGTGTCGGGGAGTTCATGAAGGTCATGGTCACTGATTGTTATGAGGAGAAGGACCAACAGATCTTCATGGCAGGCATCCCTACCATCGACGAGGCTTGCCGCAAAGCCCATGGCAAGGGCTTCATGGAAGCGACCCCTGCACAGAGGACGTCCCTGCTCACCACCCTCCATGAGGAGTGGAAAGCGTATAACAAAACCAAAAAACCCGAGGACCCGAACCATTATTTCGGCCTCATGAAGCAGCTCACCCTGCTGGGGTATTTCACCTCGGAGCTGGGCGCGACGCAAGCCTTGCGCTATGTGGCCATACCAGGCCGCTATGAGGGCTGCATCCCCTATAAAAAAGGCGACCGGGCCTGGGCGACCTAGAAGCCGCGCGCAGAAGACTCCTGATGCTACGCTTCCTCACCTGCACGATGCTGCTCTGGGCAGGCCTGTCGCTGCCAGGTTCTGCACAGTCGAAGGCGGAGCAGCAGATCCTGGGAATCCTGGACCGACAGACGGAGGCCTGGAACCGTGGCGATCTCTCAGGCTTCATGAACGGCTATTGGGAGAGCGATTCGCTGATGTATATTGGCAAGTCTGGCGTCACCTATGGGTATGCATCCACCCTGCAGCGCTATCAGCAGAACTATGGCGACACGTCGCGCATGGGCCGACTCACCTTCCGCATCCTGCATGTGAAGCGGCTTTCTCCCCGGTATTTCCTCGTAGTAGGCCAATGGTCGCTGCGCCGCAGTGCAGGCGACGTCGGCGGTCACTATACCTTGCTCTTCCGTCGGATGGCAGGGCAATGGGTGATTGTCTCCGACCACAGCAGCTGAAGGAAAACATGTACGGGCCGGGTGGAAGCATGAAACCCTGCCGCGTCGTGGAACGTCTAACCCAATACAAACCTTCCATATGTTACTACTGATCTTTGGAGTGGTCGTCTTGGCCGCAGCGCTGGCCATGGCGCAGAGCGAATCGCCGCCGGCGCTGCGTGTCCGTCCGGTGCTCCGCATCCTGGGCATTATATTAATTGGACTGGGCTTGCTGACATCCTGTGTCAAGCAGATCGATGCCGGCTTTGTGGGCGTGAAGGCGCTGTTTGGGAAGGTGCAGGATGATGTCCTGGCCAGCGGGCTGCATGTGATCAACCCTTTACTGGAGGTCCGGCAGATCGATGTGCGCACACAGAACTATACCATGAGCGGTATACATGATGAGGGGATCAAGTCGGGCGACGACGCCATCCGCGTGCTGACCTCCGACGGACTGGAGGTGACCATCGACCTCTCCGTGCTCTACCGCGTCGTGCCTGCGGAGTCGCCCCGGCTGCTTCGTGAGATCGGGATGGACTATGAAGACAAGATCGTGCGGCCCATCACTCGCACGCGGATACGCGACAACTCAGTCTATTATGAGGCGGTGGCCCTTTATTCCACAAAGCGGGATGAATTCCAGGACCGTATCTTCAAGACCATCGACCAGGACTTCAAGAAGCGGGGTCTTTTGCTGGAGAACCTACTGGTCCGAAACATCACTTTGCCCGCCTCTGTCAAGGCGGTAATCGAGCAGAAGATCAACGCGGAGCAGGATGCCCAGAAGATGCAGTTTGTCCTGCTCAAGGAACGGCAAGAGGCCGACCGTAAGCGTGTAGAGGCACAGGGCATCTCCGACTACCAGCGTATCATCAGCGAGAGCCTGACGGAGCGGCAGCTGCAGTATGAGCAGATACAGGCGATGAAAGAGTTGGCCAAGTCGCCCAATGCCAAGGTGGTTGTTATGCCTTCCAAGGGCGGGGTACCGCTAATCCTCGACGCGAAGCAGTGAGTATGGATGCTGCTACGGATGTAATGGATGGACTGTGGATGCCCGTGTCTGCAGCGCTAACCCAAAAATCCTGGTTTATACGTCTGCTTGTGCCGGCTGGCTTTTTTTCCTGCGACCTTTTGGTTTCACCAGTTCATAGGAGTGGTCGATCAATTCTTTGGCCAATGAAATGGGTATGCTGCCATCGAGGATGATGGTGTTCCAATGTGTCTTATTCATGTGGTAGCCTGGAAGGATAGAAGTATAACTTTCCCGGAGATCGAGTGCTCGTTCGGGGTCGCATTTGGCATTGAACTGCAGCGGCTGGCTGTCGAGCGGGATGAGCAGGAATATTTTCCCGGACACTTTGAAGACAATAACATCGGGTCCGAAGGGCAGTGTCTCCTCCACCTCGGGCTTAGCGAGGGCATGGTCGCGGATCAGGTCGATGGACATGATGGGAAATAGGCAATTCTTTCACCTGAGATCGGCCAAGGGGAATTTTATGAAAACCTTATAGTTGAGTTCGGTATCTTTGTCTTCAAAGAAGTCCATGATGGTTAGAAGTCTGACATCCGTCCTGTTCTTGCTGATCGGGCTACCTTTGACATCCTTCGTATGCCGGAAGGAGAATATCCCGCCCGAGCAAGTCTTCCAGGCCAAGGTGGCTGTGCTCGGCATCTGTGGCAATATCACGCTGTCGCTGTTGGATGGTGCCCTGGATCCGAGCCGATATAGAATGGATTGGAAGGATCCCAATACGGGCCTCACGCACCCCAATGCCTTCCGGCTTGAAAATCCTTGCTCCGTCGGGTTTCCTGCCGGTATCAAGGTCGGCGACGTCTTCCGCTTCCAGGTGACCGAGCCAACCGATGTAGACCGCAACTGCATGCAGTGCATGGCCTACTACCCGACACCCGACGTGGGTGCATCGATTCGGTATCTGGGTCCGGCAAATTAAAGGGGCTGCATCCGCGTGGCACCGTCTCGGGTGCCATGCCAGCACAGCTTATTCACCTCAGCTATGGACCGGGCTTGGTGATGACGAATCGGAACGTCTGCACTCGTCCGGCCCTGGAGGCGCGCAGCACATAGGTTCCCGCAGGCAGTTCAGATACTGGAAGGTCGGTTCGGGTATTCGTGATCGTGGTGTTACGGTATAGTCTTCCATCAGAGTTGTAGATCGACGCCTGGGTCTTCTGTCCGGTTTTCTGCGATACGGTCAGCCAACCATTTTGTAAGGTGACGTGGATGTCTTCGGTCTCTTTTTTCACGTTCGTCAGGGGGACCAGCGCATAGTAGTCTTTCAGCAGGCTGCTCAGGTCGAGGACTTCCATCTGGGCCGGGAAGGTGGTGACCTTCTCGCTGCCGATGACGATGCGGTTGTTGTTCAGAAATGCCACAGCCTCGGTCTGTGCTATGCCTTGCAGAATGACCCTGCGCTTATTGCCACCGAAGAAGGCGTTGCCGGTGAAGTCGTAGAGCAGGTAGGTGAATCGTTGCGCCGTGAGGGTGTAGCCGGTGAGCGTGATGACGCGTCGGTCGGGCAGGATATCGGCGCCGGTGATCAGGCCGTTCACATTCAGCGTTCCCAGTTTGGTAGCGACATGGGTGCCAGTTGTGCTGGGGAGTTCGTAAAGGGCTGTCTGGCTCCCGGTGTACTGCTTGGTGAAGAGATAGAGTTTGCCGTTGTATGCGACCATGGCCTCGCAGTCGAAATCGGTCGTATTCACTGGCACGGGCAAGGGATTCACGGACTGGTCGGGGTAGCGGAAGGAAATCACTTCGGGCATGACGTATACGTTGTTCGGAGTGGATGGAATGGCTGTTTTTGGGATCTTGTAGATTTTGAGGTCGGTACGGGCGCCGTTGACGTTATTGCCGAAGTCGCCGATGTACAGATGGGTGTCATCCTGTGCGATGTCTTCCCAGTCGATCTGTGGCAGATATTTCTGGTCCGTCCCCAGAAAGATCATTCTTCGAATGGTCCGACTGGAGGTGTCGGTGGCGAAGAGGCGGGATGGGAAGAACCTGCCGTTGTCGTTGTGGTGCCATAGCCATCCGTTCCAGTAGATCGTGCCTGAGTTTTCGTTGAGGGTGTCGGCGTGGAGGAACTTGAGTGTGGGCGTGAGGGTGATGGCATCGTAGGTGCAAGAGCCGTTGTTGGCCGTGGCGGTGGCGTTGAAATTGTTGGCGGCCCGGTCGGTGCATCCGGGGATGGGCTGTGCCTGCGATATGTCAGCATACAGACAAGTGGTACAAATGCAGATGATCAGCCTGATGAGCATGGAATCGCTTTATGAAGGCAAGATGGTGAAAAGATGTATTCCATCAGGTCTAACGGCATGATATGAAAAGTATTACGTATGTGTAGTGTGCCCTATTCAAATATCGAATAAAAATGCATGCTTCTTTATTCATTTTACGAATAAAACCCAAAGGTTTAAGGGTACAATTCATATAACTTTTAATTCTTAGACATGAGGCAATCTACGAGAATGCCTCTTCCTCCCATGGGCCATACGGGAGGCCAGTTGAAGAGCACGAACGACCCCCGTCTGAAGGTCGTCTCTGTGGTATGGGTGCCTGGCGGCGGTTTTTATACGCCGAACAACACGGCGGCCACGCAGCGCGGCATGGTGAGTGGCAGCATCAATACCAAGCCCACCGACTTCGACAGTTATTCGGTGCCTTCGCTGCTCTACATCGACAGAGGTTCGCCCATCATCACGATGGGTCCTGCCGAGGCCTATCTCCTCTTGTCAGAGGCTCAGAGTTGCTCACGAACGCCAGTCTTCGGCTGTCGGGCGACCATGAGTTGACGTTCATCGTGCCTTGTCCGCCGTAGAGATAGGCGATGACGCGCGGAGCGCCGCCTGCGACGGGCATGATGCGCAGCATGACCTTCTTGAAGGAGGGATGGGATGGCGGGTCGATGTCTGTCGGGAATGACACGAATGCGATCCATTTCCCGTCGGGGGAGATGTGCGGGAACCAGTTGTTGTACTCGTCGAAGGTGAGCTGTTCCTTGCCGGAACCGTCGGGGCGCATGCGCCAGAGCTGCATGGTGCCGGAAGCGTCGGCGTTGTAGTAGATCTGCTGTCCGTCGGGTGCGTATTCGGGTCCGTCGACATGCCCCTGGGTGTTGCGGGTGAGGTCGGTCTCCCTGCCGGTCTTCACATCGACCTGGTAGATATTGTAGATGGGCATGCCCTGGCGTTGTCCCACGACCAGTACCTGTCGGCCGTCGGGCGACCAGCCGTGCCAGTAGGAGGGAACGTTGTCGTTGACGCGTTTGGGCTCCCCGCCGGCGAGCGGCATGACATAGACGGCCGAGCCGGACTGTTTAGGTCCATCGAAATGGCTGCTGATCGCCAGCTGCTTTCCGTCGAAGGAGATGCCGTGGTCGTTGTTGTTCCGCGACACCGGGCCCGTGGGGAAGTAGGCAGGCTGACCTCCGGCGGTGTCGATGGTCAGCAGCCGCCCTTCCTGGTTGAAGAGTAGCCTGCTACCATCGGGCATCCAGTTGGGGGCTTCGAAGCGACGCGGGGATGCATGAAGGATGCGCCTTATCCCCGTCACCATATCGATGGTCTCGAGCCGCGAACCCATGAGGGGCTCTTTCTTGTCGAGCGTGCGGTTGACGACCGGGTCGGGATGATAGCGGTCGGGCACAGGCCTGTCGATGCGGAGGTTCCAGACATGACCGCTGTCGGCCCGAGTGATGTCTTGCGCCGACAGGAAGATGCCCACTGTAACGGAATCGGGCATATCGGCCAGGGTCGTTTCTCCAACGGTCTGCATGGGTTCTCCGGGCCTTGCGGAGCGCATGGTGAAGGTTTTCCCTTTGCGCTCCAGCTGCAGCGACTGCATGTCCATTTTCGAGATCATACGGCGATCCTGCGGTATGAGCAGGTAAGCGCCCTGCAGGCGTCTCCATTGCATGATGATGCGTCCATCTCCCTGTCGAAAGGCAGATAGCTGGGCCGCATCCTCGCGGAGCGATTCCCGAACCATCCAGCCCATGCGCTTCATGGTTTTCACGCCCGGGTCTGCGAAGGCGAAGTCGGCCGTCAGAATGAAGTCGCCCCCCATCTTTCGATGCACATACACGGCCTCCTCGCGGTTGAGGTCGGCATATTGACCGGCAGATCTGAGTTTCCAAGTTTGAAACAGTGTGTCAAAATCAGCTCTTCCCTTTATTTTCGGATAGCCTAGGTCAATCGTCGAGTGCAGTCCTGCCGCCGGATGTTGTGCATATGTTCGGAGGGAGAGGCAGGAGGTGACGATCAGGATCAGGTTTTTCATCGATATGGATGTGTCTTTCAGTCCAGCAGTACCGGTTGGATGATCGGCATCCAGATCTCGTAGCCCTTCCGGTTCATGTGCAGCCGGTCGGAGACATAGATCTCCGGTTTCATCGACCCGTCGGCGTTGAGCATGGGATTGTGCACATCGAGGAAACGCGTATGGCGCATCTTTCGTATGCGGGCCTCTATCAGACGGTTGGCTTCCCGCATCACCTGTAGCAGGGCCTCGCGCGATGGACTGGGCTTCAGCGAGAGAAAGACGACGGGCACACGGGGCAGGCGGCTGCGGATCAGCGACATGAGCCTTTGGAAGCGCTGCAGTACCGAGTCGGCCGTGATGCCTGACCCACCGGTGAGGTCGTTCTCCCCGCAATAGATGAAGATCTGCCGGGGATCGTATTTGAAGATGACGTCGTCGGCATATTGGATGAGATGAGGCAGGGATGAGCCACCGAAGGCACGGTTGAGGATGTGGCGACCGGGAAAGTCAGTGGAGACAGTCGTCCATTTCGTGAAGGAGGAACTTCCAATGAATAGGATGGGCTTTTCGGGTGGACGTGTGAGTGAGTCGACCCGACGGAAGGCTTCTACCTCCTTTATGAACGGCTGTGCTGAAGCGCTCATGATGAACAACAGCGGGCCGGCGATCGTCAGGACCAGGGAACGATTCGACATGAGCATGCTTTGGGTTGTGGGGAATGGACTGTTTCGTTTATCTTGCCTCCCTTCGATCGGGGATCTTTGAACAAAAGACCATTTATGAGGATGAAAGTATGGATTTCCCTCGCATGTATGTTCCTCCTGACCGCTGCGCAGGCGCAGACGCGGAAGGTGACGGGCACGGTGAGGGACGAGGGCGGCAGGGTGCTGTCCGGGGCGAGCGTGACGGCCAGGGGAGCTACGGGCCGTGCTGTGACGGATGCGAACGGCAGGTTCAGCATCGAGCTGGCTGCGACGGTGAAGCTGCTCGAGGTGAGTCATGTCGGCATGGGCATGGAACTCGTGGGACTGACTGAGAAGACCGACTATGCCATCACCCTGAAGCCATTGGTATCGACTCTGTCGGATGTCGTCGTGGTCGGTTATGGCACGGTGCGCAAGGGAGACCTGACAGGGGCTGTGCAACGCATCGACCGCGACGACCTGCTGCGCAACGATCCACTCAATATCCAACAGGCGCTCCAGGGGAAGATCGCAGGCGTGAACATCACCCAGAACGACGGCGCGCCGGGCGCGGGCCTCAGCATCCGCATCCGTGGGTCCAACTCATTCCTCGGTGGCACGGAGCCGCTGTATGTCATCGATGGTGTGCCGTTCAACAACTCCAACAGCGGCGGCACACCCTCTTCCATCGGCGGAGACGAGAAGCAGACGCTCAACATCCTGGCCTTCCTCGACCCGAATGAGATCGAGTCGGTGGACATTCTCAAAGATGCTTCCGCGACGGCCATCTATGGTTCACGGGGCGCCAATGGCGTGGTGCTGATCACGACGCGCCGCGGCAGGCCGGGCCGGGAAAAAGTCGAGCTGAACGTCAACATGGGCGTCTCGGAAGTATCGAGGCGACTCGACATGCTCCGGCCCTACGACTACGCACGCTTCCAGAACCTGTCCTATCAGAATGCCAACCTCTACGACGGCACCAGCTACACGCTGCCCTATACGCTTGACGAGCTTGATACGCTGAAGATGCAGGCCACTGACTGGCAGGAGGCCATCTTCCGAAGGGCCCTCACGCAGCAGTATTCGCTCAACGTATCCGGCTCGAACGAGAATGGCAGCCACAGCCTCGGCTTCAATTATCTGAATCAGGACGGCACTGTCATCAACTCCAACTACCGGAAGTTCGGTCTGACGATGAACCTGCACCGCAACCTCGGCAAGGTCGTCCGGATCGGCACGAGCACCGCCCTCTCCAACTCCGTCACCAACGGCGTCAAGACTGGCACCGATAAGTCGGACGCCGCCAGCGCCGGCGTTATCCGGGCCGCGCTCACCTATCCGACGACCATCCAGCGCGAGGAGGAGTTCGACGGTACAGGCGAGGGGTTCTTCATCACCAATCCTGTCATCTATTCACGCGACGTCCTCAACCGCGTGACGGGGTATAACATCTTCTCCTCCAACTATGCGGAGGCGACCTTCCTGCGGCATTTCAAGCTGCGGCAGAACCTCGGCTTCAATTATGGCGCCAACGACCGCGACCAGTACTATCCGCGCAGCGTCTTCGAAGGATTCAGCGTGCGGGGCTCGGCGTTGAAGTCGGACAACCTCTGGACCAGCATGGTCTCCGAGAGCATCCTCTCCTTCAACCGGAAGGCCGGCCGCCACAGCGTGAACGCCATGTCGGCCGCTACCTATGAGCGTACGGACGGCGGTTCCACCCGGGCTGAGGCCAAGGGATTCCCCAACGACATCCTGCGCAACGAGAACATGCAGGCAGCGGAGCAGATCCTTCCCGCCGTCACGAGTCGCTACCGGTCCACCCTCGTCTCTTTTCTGGCTCGTGCCAACTACGCCTACGACGATCGCTACCTGCTGACCGTCTCTTTCCGACAGGACGGTTCCAGCAAGTTTGGCCGCAACAACAAATGGTCAGGCTTCCCCTCGGCGGCGCTGGCCTGGAAGCTGCACAATGAGTCGTTCCTGAAGAATTTGGAGTCCGTCTCCAACCTCACGCTTCGTATGAGCTACGGAATGACCGGCAACCAAGGCATAGGATCCTATGCCTCGCTGGCGAAGCTGGCAGTGTATAACTATCCTTTCAACGGATCGCTGCAGACGGGTCTGGCTGATGACATATACGCCGGTCCCGCGAACGCCTCCCTACGCTGGGAGACGACACAGGCCTTCAACGCAGGCCTCGACCTGGGCATGGTGGGCGGACGCGTGAACGTCCATGTGGACGCTTACCGAAAGCACACCGAAGACCTCCTTCAGTACATCACCACGCCGGCCTCCACGGGCTTCCAGCGGCAACTGCGCAATTCTGGCTCCGTCGAGAACAAGGGCATCGAACTCGCCATCGACGCCGTGGTGGTGAAGAACGCGACACTCACCTGGAAGACGTTGTTCAACATCTCCTTTAACCGGAATCGGATACTTAGTCTGGGTGGCGATCTGAAGGAGCAATTCGCCAACAACATCTCCACGCGCGACGCCCCCTTCATCCAGGTCGCCGGAAGACCCATCGGCTCCATCTACGGTTATCGAGAGGACGGCTACTACGACAATGAAGCCGAGGTGCGCAGCAGCCCCATCTACTATAACCAGCCCCTGGCCATCATCCGCCGCATGGTCGGAGAGATCAAGTACCGAAACCTCGACGGCAACCCGAGTTCTATCTCGCTGACGGACCGCACGTTCATCGGGGATGTCAACCCCGACTTCATCTTTGGCTTCACCAACAACCTCAGCTTCGGTCGTTTCGATCTGAGTCTGTTCCTGCAAGGCGTGCAGGGTAACGATATTGTAAATATGAATACCGTCTGGAATGGAAACATCGGCACTTCGAAGAACGTGAGCGAGCAGGTGCTCGCCGGCGCATGGATGGCGGGCAGGGACAACAGCGCCGCCACTGCGCCCAAGCCCATCCGACAGTTCTGGCGCACCCTGCTGTTCTCGGAGCGTTTCATCGAGGATGGCAGTTTCGTGCGGGTCAAGAATCTCACCCTCGGGTACACACTGCCGCAGCGTTCCGTGAAGACCATCAGCAGTCTGCGGGTGGCGCTGGCGGTGAACAACCTCTACACCTTTACCAAGTACAGCGGATACGATCCCGAGGTGAACAGTTACGGCGATAATCCCGCTTTGTACGGTGTCGACCTTGGAGGCTATCCGAACAGCAGAAGTGTGAACCTCAGCCTGCGCTGCGGCTTCTGAGTCCATCCACCAAACCATTCCTCACCATGAACAAGATGATCCATATATACAGGTTCGCGGCCATCGCCTTTGCATCCCTGGGCCTCGCGTCCTGCGAGAAGGCATTGGAGGAGAAGCCGCTCTCCTTCCTGTCACCCGGGAACTTCTACAAGAGCGAGGGCGACGCCAGGATCGCGATCGCCGGCGTGTACAATGCACTGTATACCTACGACCTCTACCTGCAACCGATGTGGAACCTGACGGTGCTGGACGACGACCACGTCTCGGGTGCGGACTGGTTCCTGGGTACCACGGGGGCCGGAAACCCCCAGGGATACTGGGGTGTGAACGGTCCATGGGTCGGCTGTTACTCGATGATCGCACGGGCCAACACGGTGCTCGAGAACGTGGAGGCGATGACGGCCGGCATCGATGCCGATGTGAAGAAGCGCATCCTCGGGGAGGCCTACTATCTCCGGGGCTGGGCCTATTTCCAGCTCGTGCAGCTGTATGGCGGTGTGCCGATCCGGTTGAAGTCGCTCTCGGCCGATCCCAACGCCTCTGTACCACGCGCACCGGCGAAGGAGGTGTATGCCCAGATCGTGACCGATCTCAAAAAAGCCGAGGAGATGCTGTTTCCCTTCGGCCATGCCAAGGCGGGAGAGCCGGGGCATGCGACGAAGGGACTCGCGCGCGCCATGCTCGCGAAGACCTACCTCACGATGGCATCGGGCTCGCTGGCCTCGGGAAATGTCATCGTCCGGGGTGGCACCGACAACGGCAACTACACACATGCGAAGTCGGTCGTGGCCGGACTGGAGGGACTCGACAGCAAGGCCTATTTCCAGCTCGCGCGCGACAAGGCCAAGGAGCTCATTGACAGTCGCGAGTACGCGTTATTCCCCAACTGGAAGGATATATGGAGCAAGGCCGGCCGCAACAGGCAGGAGAACATGTGGCAGCTGCAGTCGATGGCGGGTACGCCCTTCGTCAACAACCTCAGCATCTACTTCTCGGCATACTCGACCTTTGGCCGCGGGGCCGTATGGTTCACCAACAACCACTTCCAGGGCTATGAGGATGCCGACAGGCGGGCATTGGACGGCGTCTCGCACAACTACTTCACCAACACGGGCACGCCGTACTACTACCCGTCCTGGCAGGCGGCACAGTACCGCACCGTGGGCGGCGTGACATACAACAACAACGGCACGACCGACAATCGGGCCTACACGATCAAGTTCGCCGATGTAAACGACCCGACTGTCGCCAACAGCGACGCCTTCTATCCACTGATGCGCTACGCCGAAGTGCCGCTGATCTATGCAGAAGCGGCCAACGAGGCCGCCGGCGGTCCCACGGCCGAGGCCTATGCACAGCTCAATGCCATCCGAACGAGGGCCCAGGCCACTCCGGCCCCTGCGGGCATGAACCTGGAGCAGTTCCGGAGCTATGTGCTGGCGGAGCGAGCCCGGGAGTTTGTCCTCGAAGGCGTGCGTCGATTTGACCTATGCCGTTGGGGGGTCTACCTGCCGGTGATGAACCGCATCTCCGCAGGGCAGAACAACATCTCCAAAGTGCGGGCCACCCGCAACCTGCTGCTGCCGATCCCACAGGCAGAACTCAACTCGAACCGCTCCATCACCGCCAACAACCCCGGCTGGTGAGTCCCCTCAAAACGATAGACATGCCACACAACGCATACTTCCCCACTGTTCGGTTCCTGATGGTGAAGGTCGCCACGATCTGCCTGTCCATCGGCTGTAAGAAGGAACAGACTCCCACGGGCAGCCTCGCTCCCTCCATCCAGTCGGTCGCCTATCTCGACAGCCGGTCGACCCCTTTGATATCGGCCAAGTATGGGGACTGGGTGATGATCAAAGGCACGAACCTAGCCACCACCTTCAAGGTTGACTTCAACAGCGTACTCAGTCCGGACTCCCTTTTCTATGCCGACGATACGTCCATCACCGTACGGATACCGCCTGTGCTGCCCGACCCGATCAACAACCCTATCACCGTGACGACGAAGTACGGCACCGCGACCTACAACTTCAAGATCCTCCAGCCGGCCCCTTTGATCATGAGCTTCGACCCGATGGCGGGACCTGCTGGCACGCCTGTGACCATCCGCGGCAATTATTTCCGCGGCGTCAGCGAGGTGAGGTTCGACAATACGGTGACGCCCATCATCTCGAGCACTTCGACGCAGATAGCGGTCAATGTACCCGCCGGTGTCATCTCCGCCTACATCTTCGTGTCGACGCCCGTCGGCACGGCGCGTTCGCCGCTGGCCTATGGCTTCCGCTATGCGATCTATGAGGACGCGCTCACGGCCACCTGGAGCAATACATCCTACAGTGCCACGGCCGTAGTCAACAACACGGCGAATCTGAAGCGCGGCACCAACTCAATCCGCGTGAACTACACGGCCGGCTTCGGTGCGCTGCGCCTGTCGAAGGCGAATCCAGCTCTGAGTACGACGGGCTACACGGCCCTCAAGTTCTCCGTCTTCGTACCCGCCGCCTCGGTGGGCAGGAAGGTCAAGGTCATGCTCAACGGCCAAACGGCCACGGGTGTGACGCTGACCTTCGCCGATGCGGGCTGGAACGATTATCAGATACCGCTCACCAGTCTCGGTGGATATGCCACTCTTACGTCGGTCACCATACAGGAGTTTAGCAGCTTGCTGCAGGAACTATACTTCGACGACATCGCGTTGTTCTGAACCTTTCAATGAAAGCAGTGAGGCGGGGTGTCTGGCGGACCGGGCACCCCGCTCTCATGGTCACTCGACCGAACTATGGCTTTGAATGATTGTTCATCCGGTGCCATGTTTGACACAGAAGCCTTTCCCTCCGATATCGACAGCATCCTGCAGCGGGTCGACGCCATCGACCCTGTCGGGTATGCCCGTTCCCGTAACTTCATCGATGGGGCCGTGACGCGCCTTTCGCCCTATATTTCCCGCGGTGTCATCTCCACACGCTTCGTGATGCAACGGATGCTGGAGATGGGTCATCGTCCCTATCGGATGCAAAAGTTCCTGCAGGAGTTGGCCTGGCGCGACTATTTCCAGCAGGTGGCGATGGCAAGGCCGGAATTGCTCGACCAAGACCTGCGCCGGCCACAACCGAGGGGAGAGCGGAGGGGTATTCCGATCGCATTGGCTGAGGGCAGGACCGGCATCGAAGGCATCGATGCGGCGGTGCAGGCCTTGTTGACCACGGGCTACATGCACAACCACTGTCGCATGTACACGGCCTCACTGGCCTGCAACCTGGGTCGCTGCCATTGGCGTCAGCCGGCCGATTGGATGTATCATCATCTGCTGGACGCCGACTTCGCCAGCAATGCCTGCAGCTGGCAGTGGGTCTCGGGCGCCTTCAGCGGCAAGCTCTACTTCGCCGACCAGGCCAATGTCAACCGCTACTGCCATACGGGTCAGCGGGGCAGCTTCCTCGACAGGTCCTATGCCGAGTTGGAAGAGATGGAGGTACCGGATCTGCTGCGGGAGACCATCCCTTTCGAGGCAACGACTGTGCTGCCTATGACAGATCCTCCCCACATCAGTTCCAGTCGGCCCGTGATCATCTACAACCTCTACAACCTCGACCCTTTCTGGCGGAAGCATGACGATGCCGAACGGGTGCTCCTGCTCGAGCCCTCGCATTTTCGCAAGCTGCCGGTGGGTGAACGGACCATCGGATTCATCCTCTCCCTCGCGGCCAATATCCCCGGGATAAGGGTCTTCACGGGGGAGTTTGACACCCTCTCATCCCTTGCGCCTGGATCGACATTCCATTTCCGCGAACATCCACTGTTCCGTCACTATCGGGGCGTCTGCGACCCCAGGGAATGGATGTTCCCGGACATCACCGGGTATCATCCGAGCTTCTTCAGCTTCTGGAAGAAGTCGGAACGAAGGTTGGGTCTCGGATGAAAACGATTGTCACATGCGAGAACATATGCCAACCCCTTCATGGTGGATTCGACGCACACGAAGTGTATGTATTCGTTTCAACATGCTTTCTGCCAGCGCGGGTAGCATCGTCGTACTGCTTGTGTTGAACGTATTGGGATTAACCGCCTGCAGATCGCCTGGATTGCGCAATTCCGGCTCGGTTTCGGCTGTCTTGCGCGGTCCGACCCTGCTGGTGTTGGGCGTGGCGCAGGACGGTGGATATCCTCAGGCAGGCTGCGAGAAGTCCTGCTGCCGGGCGGTATGGGAGGGAAAGGATCCGCCGCAATCGGTCACATGCCTGGCGCTGATGGATCCTGCGGACGGATCGTACTGGTTGTTTGACGCCACCCCTGACATCGGCAGACAGATGCACAATGTCAGGGAACGGGACGCCACCTTCGGCCGACTGCCAAGGGGCATCTTCCTCACGCATGCGCACATCGGGCATTATGCGGGGCTGATGCATCTCGGGCGCGAGGCGATGGGCGCTCAAGCAGTGCCCGTACATGCCATGCCGCGCATGCGTGACTTCCTCAAACAAAACGGTCCTTGGAGCCAGCTGGTGTCCACCGAAAACATCATGCTGAGATCGTTGTCGGCAGACAGTGCCGTTGTGCTGAAGCCGGGACTCAAGGTGACACCCTTCCTCGTTCCGCACCGCGACGAGTACTCCGAGACGGTGGGCTATCGCATCGAGGGACCATCGAAGCGCATCTTCTTCATTCCCGACATCGATAAGTGGGAAAGATGGCAGCGGAGCATCACGGAAGTCATCCGCGGTTGTGACCTGGCGCTGGTGGACGGTACTTTCTTCGACGGGGCCGAACTGCCGGGCCGCGACATGCGGGAGATCCCACACCCATCGGTCTCCGAGAGCCTTTCGCTTTTCGGATCATTGCCCGACAGCTTGCGCCGGCGTGTCTGTTTTATTCATTTCAACCACACCAATCCATTGCTGAGGAAGGGGACACCCCAACGAAAGGCTTTAGAGGCCGCCGGCTTCCGCGTGGCGGAGGAGGGGATGTTGTTCGAACTCTGAACGTACAGGCCTACCTCGGCGGTCAATAGTTGACGACCTGCTCCTCGATGGTGGCAGGTATCTCCCGCCATTCATATACCTGGTTGCGGAGTTGTGGCTCGAACCCTGCCTCACAAATGGCATCCTGTATGGTGCGGTAGGTGAAGCGGTGTGGCGCTCCGGCCGCGCTGACGACGTTCTCCTCGATCATGATGCTGCCGAAGTCGTTGGCGCCCGCATGTAGGCATACCTGTGCGACCGCACGGCCCACCGTCAGCCAGGAAGCCTGGATATTGAGGATGTTGGGCAGCATGATGCGGCTGATGGCGATCATGCGGATGTACTCCTCGGGCGTGGTGAGGTTGTTGACGCCGCGGATGCGGGTGAGGAGGGTGTCGACATCCTGAAAGGTCCATGGGATGAAGGCCAGGAAGCCGTGGGCGGATGCGGGCTTCCGGCTCTGCACCTCCCGGATGCGGGCAAGGTGTTCGAACCGCTCCTCAAGAGTCTCGACATGACCGAACATCATGGTCGCCGACGTGGGGATGTGCAGCTGATGGGCCTCCGCCATGACGTCGAGCCATTCCTGGGCCCCGCACTTGCCGTTGCTGACGAGGCGGCGGACCCGGTCGACCAAGATCTCGGCACCCGCACCAGGGAGCGAGTCCATGCCGGCTTCCTGGAGCGCGGACAGCACTTCGCGGTGGGTCGACTTCTCGAGCTGGGTGATATGGGCGATTTCGGGGGGACCGAGCGCGTGCAGGCGGATGTCGGGGAATTCCGACTTGATCTGTCGGAAGAGGTCGGTGTAGAAAGAAAGTCCTAACCCAGGGTGATGCCCGCCCTGCAAGAGCAACTGGTCGCCGCCGTAGCGGATGGTCTCCGCGATCTTGACGCGGTAGGTGTCCATGTCTGTGATGTACGCCTCGGGGTGACCGGGGATGCGGTAGAAGTTGCAGAATTTACAGTTGGCGATGCAGACGTTGGTCGTGTTGACATTGCGGTCGATCTGCCAGGTGACCTTCCCATGGGGCACCTGGAGGCGACGCAGTTCATCGGCCACTTGCATCAGTTCCGCCAGGGGCGCCTCCCGGAAGAGGCTCACTCCCTCTTCGGCGCTCAGGAATTCGAAGTCGAGGGCCTTGCGGTAGAGATCGGGTCGGTTATGCATGTATTGAATGATCTAGGCTGATGGCAAAGGTAGGTTCGAATGGTGCGCTATCGGATAACAAAGGTCGGCCCCGCGGGGTTGTACGCCGGCGTAATTTTGTGATGCCGGGGCTAGTTGGATGAAACGCCCTTGCCTTCCATGAAAAGATATATCCTCACACTGTTGTGCTCCGCCATCCTCTTAGGGGTAGGATCTCGAGCCCAGGACAAGGCGGAAGAGGCGCCGTCGGTGCACATTGCCACGGTGCCGCTGCATGCGTTGACGGGGGGTGTTGTCTTCATCAGGGCTTGTGTGAATGATTATGCCGATACGCTCAACTTCCTGCTCGACACTGGCAGCGGCGGTATCTCGCTCGACTCTACCACCTGCGTCGAGTTCGGCATGCCGGTCGTGCCGACGGAGAAGACGATCCGGGGCATCGCCGGGGTCCGGAAGGTAGACTTCCTGTTCGGGGCCCGCTTAAAGATGCCCGGCCTCACCGTCGACAGCCTCGACTTTCACGTGAACGACTATGAGATCCTGACCTCGGTCTACGGCATCAAGGTAGATGGCATCATAGGGTATAGCTTTTTCAATCGCTATATCATCCGGCTCGACTACGACAATATGCTCATGGAGGTCCATACGCCCGGGGCGTACCGTTATCCAAAGGGCGGCCACCTCCTAAGGCCGCTGATGACAAGCCTGCCCATCCTGACGACGCGGTTTCGCGATGCAGACGATATGGAAGCCCGGTTTTATTTCGATACGGGTGCCGGACTGCCATTCCTTCTGTCGGAGTCTTATGCCCGCGACAGCGCCGTCCTGGCGCATAAGCGCAAGCAACCTTTGGTGACGCAGGCAGAGGGCGTCGGCGGGAAGATGACAATGAAGCTTACCACTGTAAAAGGAGTGCGTGTGGGACCCTACCGGTTTCGGAAGGTACCCACTTTCCTATTCGATGACAAGTATAATGTAACCTCGTATCCCTTCCTGGGTGGGCTTGTAGGAAACGAGATCTTGCACCGATTCAACACCGTGCTCAACTACCAGAAGCGTGAGATTCATCTCGTGCCGAATCATTTCCATCGCGTGCCGTTCGACTATGCCTACACCGGCCTCGGCATCTATTTCGTCCATCGGAAGGTGTTGGTGGAGGATGTGATCCCCTCTTCGCCTGCACAACAGGCGGGCTTCCTTGTCGGCGATATCATCGTAGGCATCAACAACGACTTCTCAAACAACATCACATCCTACAAGAACCTAATGCAGCATGCCGTGGGGCGGCTCCGCTTCGTAGTCTCCCGCAATGGAAAGCTGCTGATCCTTCGGATGCGTCCCGCCCGTATTTATTGATGCGGCTTCATGGTAATTATTTTCTCCATCCATTCGTTGCCTAGGTTTTCCCGATTTCGAAATACTACATTCCTTCTTTCGTAAATCCGTCCATTCTATCGAATGCAATTTTGCCGATTAAATAATGGATATGATGAAGGGGTTCTGGCTGCTAATGATGTTGGTCTATGTGTCTTCAAGTACATTGTCACAAGGGCAGGAAGACAGTCTCAGGGATGCTGAGGGTGGCAGGCCGCATGTCAAGTACCTCTCAGAGATCACGCTGGTGGGCAGGAACACCCTGTCTGACGTCCATTTCCTGCCAGAGGTCGTCGGCGCTTCGATCAACGCCGGGAAGAAAAACACGTTGATTGTGATGGAGAACGTCCATGGAAACATCGTAAATAATACGATGCGACAGGTGATGAGTAAGGTACCCGGTATCCATGTTTGGGAGAGCGATCCCAGCGGCATTCAGATCGGTATCGCCGCCCGGGGGCTGAGTCCCAACCGTAGTTGGGAGTTCAATATCCGCCAGAATGGCTACGATATCAGCAGCGACCCTTTCGGCTACCCGGAGGCCTATTACACCCCGCAGTTGAACTCGGTGCAGCGCATCCAGGTGGTACGCGGTTCGGCGAGCTTGCAGTACGGTCCGCAGTTCGGCGGACTGGTCAACTTCATCCTGAAGGACGGGTCGGAGGCGACGAAGCCCTTTCAATACGAGACGCAGCAGACCTTCGGTAGTTTCGGGCTGTTCAACACCTACCACGCAGTGGGTGGCCGCAAGGGTGGTGTCCACTACTACGCGTTCTGGGACCACCGTCGGGGTGATGGATACCGAGCCAACAGCAGTTTCGGCGTGAATACGGGCTTCGCCAGTCTGACATGGAAGCCCTCCGAGCAATGGAAGGCCCGACTGGAGCTGACCCATTTCGACTATCGCAGCAGGCAGCCGGGTGGCCTGACCGATGCACAGTTCGCCACCGAGCCGCGACAAAGTTTGCGCGACCGTGATTGGATGGGCGTCCGCTGGTCGATGGCTGCCTTGAGCTTCGACAGGTTGTTCGCGCCTAGCACCCGACTGAATCTGAAACTCTTCGGCTTGGAGGGGCTGCGCAACAGTACTGGATTCTTGCGAACGCCAGACATACGCGATAGTATTCACCCGCAGACGCTATCGCCTGCTCCCCGTCGCGTCGACAAAGACCGCTATCTGAATGCTGGCCTTGAAGCCAGGTTCCTGACGGATTACTCCATCGGTGATGTAAAGCATACGTTCTCGGCAGGTGTTCGTGGTTTCATCGGCGATACCTGGCGTCGCCAAAATGGCCGTGGAAACACGGGGTCCAGCTTTGACCTGTCCGTGTTAGGACTTCATCCGGTCTCTTTGAACTTTCTAACGCTTAACGCGGCCGTCTTTGCAGAGAATATCTTCCGCATCGGACACAACCTGCTCGTGGTGCCAGGTGTTCGATGGGAGAACCTTTCTAACCGCGTGGATGGAAGGATAGGATTTGTTGGGAGCCAAGAGATACCGGTACTTACGGGGACACGTACACGAAAATTTTTGCTTAGTGGCATTGGGTTCGAATATCATGTCGCTGCCACGGAGCTCTACGCCAATCTATCACAGGCCTACCGTCCAGTTTTGTTCGCGGAGCTGGCTGGTAATCCTACGACCGATGTCATAGACCCCGCCCTCCGGGATGCCAAAGGCTGGAACGCCGACCTTGGTTGGAGAGGGCGGGTGAAGGATTGGTTGTTTTTCGACCTGAGTATTTTCCATATGGCCTATCGCGGCCGGGTCGGTGTTCTTGCGCAGCAGCGTACGGACGAAAGCTTCTATAATCTGAGAACCAATGTTGGCGACAGTCGTAGCCGGGGTATTGAATGGCTGGTAGAATTCAGTCCGTTTAAACTTTTCAAGTCATCTTCTCTGAAGGGAGGCTTCACCCTTTTTCTTTCCTCCGCTCTTTTGGATGCCCGATATGACCATATGAGGTTGGTGTCTCGGACCCCGAATGGATTAGAAGAGAAAAGTCTGCGGGGTCGGCGTGTGGAGCATGCACCGGGCGCCATCCATCGGGCGGGCGCCACGTATGCGCGGACCAGATATTCCTTCACGCTGCAGTATAGTCATACAGGCCTGGCCTATAGTGATGCGGGTAATACGATAAACCCTCTGTCCAATGGTGTGACCGGTCCTATCCCTGCTTATGACATATTTGATCTGAGCGGAAGCTATCGATTCAACGAGCGTATCTCTGTTCGCGCGGGTGTCAACAACCTCTTCGACCGACGGTATTTCACGCGCAGGGCTGGCGGCTATCCAGGTCCGGGGATTTTGCCGGCGGAGTCCCGAAACATATTTTTGACGACGGCGGTGAAGCTGTGATGTTTCTCGCCAAGTCAGCGTACCCTATCACTTCACATTCATATTCATATTTTCAGCCCATTTACTCGGAAAAGGAACACGAGCACATGGACTACCGGATTAGTCAAGAGCGTGGCTGCCAGGCCCACATAATGCAAAGCCATGTTGACGGCTTCGAGCTTGGTATCACTCTCTCTAAGACAATGCGCGCGAACCGAGGAAGACCGACGAAGAGAAAGCAGAAAGACATGCCATCTCTTTGGATAATGTACATCGCATCCGACAGGCGATAGGTCCGACTCCCGAAGTGAATAGAATATCTTCCCTCGCATAGGAATCCCATAACTCTTAAATCCCGTCGTTTCGTCGGATATTTGCGGCATGATTCGATTCGACAGGTTTAACCTTTCAAATGGGCTGCCGGTGCTGGTCCATGAAGACCATAGTACGCCTATGGTTGTTGTCAACGTATTGTACAATGTAGGCGCGCGCGACGAGGACCCTGGGCGTACCGGTTTCGCCCATCTCTTTGAGCATCTCATGTTCGGCGGATCTGTAAACATCCCCGTCTACGATGACCCCATGCAGCGCGCGGGCGGCGAGAACAACGCCTACACCACCAATGACCTCACCAACTACTACTGCCAGCTGCCCGCCGAGAACCTCGAGACAGCCTTCTGGCTGGAGAGCGACCGCATGCTCAGCCTGGCCTTCAGCGAGAAGAGCCTCGACGTGCAGCGGAAAGTCGTTTGCGAGGAGTTTAAGGAGCATTACATCAACAAGCCCTATGGAGATGTATGGAAGCTGCTGCGAGACTTGGCCTACCGCGAGCATCCATATCGCTGGATGACGATCGGTCGTGAGCTCTCCCATATAGAGCAGGCTACGCTACCAGAGGTGAAGCGTTTTTTCCACAAGCACTATAATCCTGCCAACGCTATCCTCGTCGTGGCAGGACAGGTAAGGCTGGAGGAGGTCCGCGGACTGGCAGAAAAATGGTTTGGGGACCTTCCTTCTGGTGAGCGATATACTCGCAACCTGCCGCCTGAACCAGCACAGACAGCAGCGCGGAAAATGGAAGCAAGGGCTAAGGTACCCATCGACGCTTTCTACCGGACCTGGCATATGTCGGGCCGCCTAGACGACAGGTATCATGCTGCCGATTTGATGACAGACATGCTTGGCGGCGGCGGGTCCAGTCGCCTCTACCAAACGCTGGTGAAGGAGAAAAAACTTTTTAGCAGCATCGACTGCTACCATTTCGGGAGTCTCGACCCAGGCCTGGTGACCATCGAAGGCAAGCTTGTCAAAGGAGTGACTATGGCCAATGCGGAAGAGGCCGTCGAGGAGGAGCTGGAAAAGATGCGTCGCGCACCCGTGCCAGAGAAAGAGCTTCAGAAGGTCAAGAATAAGACAGAAAGCCTAATGGCATTTGAAGATATGAGTGTCATGAGCCGGGCCTCCAGCATTGCCATGTATGAGCTCCTTGGGGATGCGGACATGATGAATAGCGAGCTATCCCGCTATCAGGCGGTCACGGCTGAGGCCGTGCTGGAGGAATGCCGGCAGGTATTTCGGGACGAGAACAGCAGCACCTTGCACTACTTGGCTGAAGGCTAATGCACCATCGAAACGATATCATCCACCGCCTTTAACCAAAGCGATCCCTGCATCGATCGCGCTCGATTTCTACAGCTATAACCCGCTCATATGACATTCCGCTCCACGCCCCCTCCGATCAAAGACCCGGCAGACCTCCATCTGGAACTGCGGCCCTGCCAGCGGTTCTCCCTGGACAACGGACTGCAAGTCTATGCCATCGATGCCGGTGCGGAAGAGGTCTTGCAGGTAGACATCGTCTTCCAGGCTGGAAACAGCTATGAAGAAAAAAACGGTCTTGCACCTGCTGTGAACTTTCTGCTCAAGAACGGCACGCCCTCGCGTTCCGCTTTCGAGATCAACGAGTTTTTTGACTACCATGGCGCCTACCTGAATCGGAATTGCCACAATGAGACGGCGGATGTCGTCTTACACTGCCTGAACAAACATCTGCCTGAGCTGCTCCCGGTCATGTGCGAACTGCTGACGGAGGCCGAATTCCCTGCACAAGAGCTCGACATCTATCGGCAGAACATGAAGCAGCGGCTGGATGTGAACCTCCAGAAATGCGACTTTGTAGCCAACCGACTGATTGATGAATATCTCTGGGGCTTCGCGCATCCGTATGGACGGTACAGCACCCATGAGTCCTATGATGCCCTCGATCGGAACGCACTGCGGGTGTTCTATAACAAGCATTATGCCTGTGGGCATGCGACCCTCTTTGTGGCCGGCCTCCTCCCCAAAGACATCGAGGCACAACTCAACCGAAGTTTTGGCCAACTTCCCTTGCAGCGCAAACCCTTAGCACCCGCCGCGCATCCCACGCGCAGGGCCTCCGAGCGCCGCCATCGCATCATCAACCAGCCAGACGGGGTGCAGGGTGCAATCCGCATGGGCCGCTCCTTTCCAAACCGGCATCACCCCGACTATCCCGGCGCCATGGTGCTGAATGCCCTGTTCGGTGGATTCTTCGGCTCGCGATTGATGGAAAACATAAGAGAAGACAAGGGCTATACTTACGGCATTTATAGTTTCTTGCAGCATCACCTCACCGAGTCTGCCTGGATGGTGAGCACGGAGGCGGGCCGAGAAGTCTGCGAGGCTACCATCGAGGAGGTCTATCGGGAGATGCATCGGCTGCGGGAGGAGGAGATCCCGACCGATGAGCTACAGATGGTCCGTAACTACCTTATGGGCACCCTGCTGGGCGAACTCGACGGTCCTTTTCAAATCATAGGACGATGGAAGAACCTAGTCTTGAACGGCTTAGATGAAGGATTCTTCACGCGCACCATTGAGACCATCCGGAGTATTTCTGACGTTGAACTCAAGACACTGGCCAACCGCTACCTCCAGGAGGAGACCTTCTACGAACTATTGGTTATATAATGAAACACTCAGAGGGGCGTTCTAACAGGTCCTTTTTTCTGACCAATTCCAACTTCCTTGATTACCCGGAAACACATATAAAAGATAATCTTTGTTTTAAATCGAGCAGTGTCCAGATACACATTAGATAATATTCAGGTCTTTCTTCCCCTTAAATATTATATTTTCATTATTTGTGTCTCGGATCAATCTTATACATACACAAAAAATCATAGTTGACAGGTCTGGTTAGATTGAATTCATAGCCAATGATTCTTTTTTTCTTTTCGCACATCATAACATACATATGAAACTAAACAGAAAAAATATCCGGACATATTTCAACGATGTCAGCATATTGAACTTCCTACTCGCTCAAAAAAATCTTTTGCATGGATCAGTGCTTGATATAGGGTGTGGCCGGATGCGATATAAGGAGTACATCCTTTCCGCTGAAAATGTAACGCATTATCTAGGGCTTGACCTGGAAGAGGGGAAATACTCGTACTCAAACCAAGCCGATCTGTACTGGGATGGTATCACTATGCCATTGTCAGATGAATCCGTTGAAAGCGCAATCCTTTTTGAAGTATTGGAACATTGTGATGAGCCAATCATAGTGGCAAGTGAGGCATACAGGGTTTTGAAGCCAGGGGGCGTAATGTTATTTTCAACTCCCTTTCTATATCAGCTTCATGCCTATCCGTATGACTATCAAAGGTTGACTCCTTCAGGATTGAATCAACTTATGAAGAAGGCAGGATTTTCCAATACGAAGATTTTTCCAAGTGGTTCATGGGATACCGCACTTGGGCAAATGCTGAGCATATGGTTATCTTATAGACCCATGCCCTGGACCCTTAGGAAGATCCTCATAGCCATCTTTGTGCCCTTTTTTAAAGTGCTCATACACATTGACAAGAAAAGTGGTTACAGTGAATTTTCTGACAACTTCATCACGCCTGGTTTATTGGGGATTGCCATAAAGTGATATTGATTACAACTTCCGCCAGTAAATTGTGATGTTAGCAAACAAAGACAGTGGTAAGAAACTCCGAATGAGTTCCCACTCCGGCATTATTCATTTTATCCTTGTCTGATGCGTTTTCTGACAAGGCTTTTCTTCACCTGGCTGGCGGTAATCCTAGCTGCTGACTGGATCGACGGCGTGCATGTACGCGATTATATGACGGCGCTGGTTGCAGCGGCCGTCTTGTCGGGACTGAATGCGTTCGTCAAGCCCTTGCTGGTCTTTCTAACCCTTCCCATCACGCTCGTCACACTCGGCTTTTTCCTGCTGGCTCTGAATGCTGGAGTGGTCCTGATTGGGGCGAGATTGGTGGAGGGCTTTGAGGTCGAGGGTTTCTGGCCAGCGCTCTGGTTCAGCCTGCTTGTCTCTCTAGTGGTGACCCTGCTGGAGGACATAGACCGTCGTCTCCGCAAGGAATAGTCCCTGGCTTTTTTCACGTGTCGTTTCTTCCGATCTTTATCCGATGCCAGACTTCGACCGAAAAGGTCTGACGGATGAAGACCTTGTGGCCTTCTACCGCCAGCTGCTCCTCCCCCGGATGATTGAGGAGAAGATGCTGGTGTTGTTGCGGCAGGGCCGTGTCTCTAAATGGTTCAGCGGCATTGGCCAGGAGGCCATCTCTGTCGGAGCCACGTTGGCCCTGAGGCGCCATGAGTGGGTCATGCCTTTACATCGCAACCTCGGCGTCTTCACCGTGCGCGGGATGCCGCTTGAGAAGTTATTCCTGCAGTGGCAGGGTCACCGCGACGGTTATAGCAAGGGCAGGGAGCGCAGCTTTCATTTTGGCTCCCGCGAGCATCATATCTGCGGCATGATCTCGCACCTGGGCCCGCAGCTTGCTATTGCCGGTGGTACGGCCCTGGCCCATTCCCTGCGCCAGCAAGAGAGGGTCTCGCTGGCGTTCACAGGGGATGGCGGCACTTCGGAGGGCGATTTTCATGAAGCGCTCAACGTCGCCTCCGTTTGGGATCTTCCCGTCATTTTCGTCATTGAGAACAACGGATATGGGCTGAGTACGCCTGTGCAGGCGCAATACCGTTGCCAAAGCCTTATCGACCGCGCCCGGGGCTATGGCATGGAGGGCATCTGCATCGACGGGAACGACCTTCTCACCGTCTATGACACGGTGAGGGGGGTGCGCGACTACTGTCTTCGACACAAGCGCCCTTATCTGATCGAATGCATGACTTTCCGGATGCGGGGGCATGAAGAGGCCAGCGGCACCAAGTACGTCCCCCCAGAACTCCTGGAGGCCTGGGCCGCCCGAGACCCGGTACAGTCATACGAAAGATCTCTGCTGGAGGCGGGCATCCTGCAGGCGCAGCAGGTCGAGGCCATACGCGCTGAGATCGCGCATTATATTGAGCATAGTCTCCAGGCCGGACTGGCCTCCGCGCAGATGCATCCTACGGTGGAGGAAGAGCTGGCTGATGTCTATGCCCCGATGAGGGTGGCAGTGGTATCTGATCTCTCCGAGGCCCCGGGAGAAGGGGAAGCCGAACGTGAGACCCGTTTTGTAGATGCGATCCAGCAGGGGCTGGACCTGTCTATGAAGCGTCATCCGCAGCTTATCCTGATGGGGCAGGACATTGCCGACTATGGGGGTGTCTTTAAAGTCACCGAAGGCTTCTTGGCCAGCTATGGCCGGGATCGTGTCCGGAACACTCCGCTCTGCGAGAGCGCTATCCTCGGCATGGCCATGGGCCTGAGCCTGGAAGGGTATAAGTCGATGGTGGAGATGCAGTTTGCCGACTTCGTCACATCCGGCTTCAACCAGATCGTCAACAACCTCGCCAAGCTCCATTACCGTTGGGGGCAGCCAGCGGATGTGGTCATCCGCATGCCTACCGGTGCCGGTGTAGGCGCAGGCCCTTTCCATTCCCAAAGCAATGAGGCCTGGTTTGTCCATACGCCGGGGCTGAAGGTGGTCTATCCTTCCAACCCCCGGGATGCCAAAGGGCTGCTCATTGCTGCATGCAATGATCCCAACCCAGTCCTGTTCTTTGAACACAAGGCCCTCTACCGAAGCCTCTCGGGGCCCGTCCCATCCGGGTATTACGAGACGCCTATCGGAAAAGCGCAGTCTGTCTGTCAAGGGACGGATGTCAGCATCATCACCTATGGCGCCGGGGTGCATTGGGCGAATCAATTCGCCGACACGCATCCGGAGGTCTCTATCGATATCCTCGACCTTCGTAGCTTACTGCCGATGGACTATGACGCAATCCGGGAATCCGTGGCACGTACCGGCAAGGTGCTCGTGCTCCATGAGGACACCCTCGTGGGTGGCATCGGAGGCGAAGTGGCCGCCTGGGTGGCTGAGCATTGCTTCGAATGGCTGGACGCCCCCGTGAAGCGATGTGCAAGCCTGGACACCCCTGTCCCTTTTGCCCGCGAACTGGAGGAACTTTTTCTGGCTAAATCTCGCCTCGCAGAGGCCATCCATCAACTCCTATCTTACTAAATACTCTCCTTCACCGTATGAAAAATATTTTGCTGCTGCTAGGTTTGGTTTTTTCACTGCCTTCATGGTCACAGCCTGCTCCACTCAAAGACGCGCTGAAGCCGCATCTCTCCACGCTAGACCGCATCTGTGCAGCATACATTACGAAAAACTATATACCTGGGCTTTCGCTGGGGGTGATTTACGATGGCCGACTGGTGCATACAGTGAATGTAGGAAAGTCTGATGTGAGCCTCCGGGCGCCTGCCACCTCCTCCACTGTGTATCGCATCGCCAGTATGAGTAAGAGCTTCACGGCCATGGCCATCCTCCTGCTGCGGGAAGAAAAGAAGCTGAGCTTGGATGACCCGTTAGCCAAGTATTTCAAGGAGCTCAAGGGGTTGACGTATCCCACCAGAGATGCAGAGCCCATCACCCTCCGCCACTTGCTTACACATACGGCCGGGTTTCCGGAAGACAACCCCTGGGGCGACCGGCAATTGTCTGATTCCGACAAAGACTTCAGCGAGCTGCTGCGAAAAAAATTCTCTTTTTCGACCACCCCCGGAACGACCTATGAATACAGCAACCTCGGTTTTGCACTGCTCGGCCGGATCATCACCCAGGTGGCGAACATGCCCTACCAAGATTATATCCGTCAGCGGATTTGGAAGCCACTAAGGATGACAAGCACTTACTGGGAATATGAGAATGTGCCAGACATCCTCCTTGCCCATGGCTATCAGTACCTCGAGGGTCGCTGGCAGGAAGAGGCCCTGTTGCACGACCATCCGAAAGGTTCCTGGGGTGCCATGGGGGGCATGCTTTCTTCTGTGGAAGACATGGCTGCTTACCTTCAGTTCCATCTTTCTGCCTGGCCCCCGTCTGACTTGCAGGAGGCCAAACCCCTGCGCAGGAGTGCTGTACGGGAAATGCACCGTCCATCGAGCATGAATGGCCTACAGCCAAACTACATGTTGAATGGCAGGGCCTGCCCCATCGCCACAGGGTATGGCTATGGTCTGCGATGGACGCTAGACTGTGAAGGCAGGACCTATGTGGGACATAGCGGAGGGCTGCCGGGTTTCGGCAGCCACTGGATGGTGATGCCAGAGTATGGCCTCGGCATTGTCGCCTTGGCCAACCGCACCTATGCTCCGATGACTGCGTTGAATATGCAACTGCTGGACACCCTGGTTCGGCTGAGTGGTCTTATGCCCCGCCTGGTCCCTGTCACCCATATACTGGAGGATCGGAAGATGAAGCTGGGGGCTTTGATCGTTGACTGGAAGGGGGCAGAGGAATCCGGAATTTTTGCGGAGAATTTCTTCCTGGACTATCCCATCGAGCGCTTGCGGCGATTGTCGGCAGACCTCTTCGCACGAGTAGGTGCCGTCCGCAGCCTGGGCACGCTGGTGGCTGAGAATCGGCTTCGCGGCTCTTTCACCATCCTCTGCGAACAAGGCAGGCTGGAAGTGACGTTCACGATGTCTCCGGACAATCCCCCGCTGATCCAGTCCTGCCGCATCCGAGAACTATAGCGGTGCTGCCAGTAGGATCGTTTCCAATGCCTGCGTCAGCGCTTCAAAGCCTGTATAATAGTTGTTGGATAGCAGGATGAGTGTTTGATGGCGATCGGGGTATCTGCGGAACATTGTCCGATAGCCGGGATTGTCGCCATCGTGCCAGATGACCTGCTCGCCGGAGGCGCTGCGTTCCAGGAACCATCCGAATCCATAATCAGAGGACTTCCCATCGTTCAGCTTGGCAGGACGAAAAGCTTCTGCCAGCGTCTTTGCAGAGAGGTAGCGGCTGCTGTAGAGCGCCTCGTCCCAACGCAGCAGGTCCAAGGCGCGTGCACTTACGCGGCCGGGACCTTTGCGGTTGCCGAGCCAGACGGTATAGTCGAAAAAAGGGTAGGAGTCGGCGCGTACGAACCGTTTTTGGGATGCCACGAAGACGTGTCCTTTTGCGAAGTGCTGCATGCGGACCTTTTGTGCCAGCGAGCGGATGTCTGCGCCTTTCATCCGGGCTGGCAGGAAGATGCGGGTGCGGCAGAGGTCCAGAAAATCTTCGCCGGAGGCCTTCTCAGCGATGCTGGCCAGCAGCATATAGCCTGTGTTGCTGTATTCAAAGCGGGTACCGGGTGCGAACTGAGCTGGTGGCGGGAATTGTCTGAGGTATGCCAGGATCTCGGGATTGCCAGCCACGCGCGACTTATCCCAGTGCCTGTCCATCACAGCCTGATAGTCGGGGAGGCCGGAGGTATGGTTTAGCAGATGCCGGACGGTAATGCCTTTCCAGGGCAAGTCCAAGTATTGGGAGAGGGAGTCATCGAACTGCAGGCGACCTTCCTGCTGCAGCATGCCGATGATGGCGGCTGTGAATTGTTTGGAGACGGAAGCGAGTTCAAAGACATCCTTGCGCCGGACAGCATTTCGAAGGTTGAAGTCGCGGTAGCCATAAGCCTTGTGAAAGACGGCTTTTCCTTTGTCGGCCAGCAGCACGACGCCGCTGAAGCTGGGGTGTGCCGACAGGATGCTATCGGCCCGTTGCCGGAGGGGCGACTGTGCGGCGAGGCTGGCGGGCAGGCAGAGATAAAGGAGCAGTCGTTTCAAAGCCACATCTTTTAATAGATTTAGGATTAGGGAGTCCGGCTTCCACAAGTCTTCGCTGGCGGCTGTCCCGGTCGATAGCATGCTTCGGCGTTGCGCAAGACGTCGTCCCGATAGAATAGTACGTCTTTGAACCGAGCCTTCGTATACAGTTCTGCCTGGTCGGAGAAATGTGGCGAGGCGGGGTTGTTGCTGACGCCGCCTGCCAGTACAGACTTTGCACGGACCTTTGGACCAAACTCGACGGCGCATACGAAGCTGTTGCCGCTCACGCCATACCTCTTTTGGGTGCCCGGCATGGTGCGGCTCACATAGGCGGGCAGGCAGCCCCAGGTGGCGGAGGCGAACCCTACGGGTAGGCTTTGCTGGGCGTCGTCGTAGGTTTCAGGCATCTGGCCGGTGAGGCGTTGGTAACGGTTCACATCTCCCCAGGGCTTCTTCCACGTACCGAAGCGACGCTGCAGGTCGTCGACGACCGCCTGCAGGGCTGGCAGGAGCTCGCCCCGGCCGGCGGTGGCTGCGAAGCGGCGGGTGATGGACACCTGGTCCGACTCACCCTGCTCAATATAGACGCGTTGCAGGAGTGGGTTGAGGCGTTGCCCCCATTCTATGGCGAGGGTCGTAGCTACGGAGGATGGGCTGCAACGTATGTCCCAGCGTATCAGCGAGTCGATGGCTTCTCTAAGTGCCGGTGAGAGGGATGTGTCTGTTAGCGGTAGCTTTGTGAGTACCGGTATCAGGTTTTCAAAGGCGGCCAGACGGTTGTCATAGCCCGCTTCGATGAGTTGGTCGAGGGTGAGGCCATGAAGGTTGTCGAGGACCCGGACGGCGTTGATGCCGCGGAAGTTCTCTCCATCAGGTGCCATGTACGGGGGGTAGGACTTTCTATCGGGGCTGTGGATGCCTGCGGCGGTGAAGGGTGTGGAATTGCAGTTTTGTATCCATCCGTTGGCGGGGTTGTGCAGTTGTACCGTTTCTGTGGCGGCATGCAGGCCTTTCCATTCGGTGCGTGAGGTGGTGCCGTCGACTCGGCGGCCCCAGTCGAAGGCCGTGTCGCGCTGCGGCATATAGTTACCATGCCAATATGCGATGTTGCCCTTGTCGTCGGCGAAGACGGTGTTGTTGGAGGTATTGCCGCGCATGGCCATCACCTTTTGAAAGGCGGTATGACCGGCGGCCTTGGTGCGCAGCCAGCTCTGCTCCAGGCTGTTGCGCGCGCGGTTGTACGACCGTACTGTCAGCCAGGTCTCTGAATTTTCTAGGCCCATGACTGGCCCGTGGTGTGTATGATGCACGTCGAAGGTGCGTGCGCGGAGAGTGGCCCCCTCACGGTATCGGATGACGACTTGACGTGTTTGCATGGCCTTCAGGCGGCCATCGTAACGATAAAATATTTGACCGTCTTTCCGGACAATCTGCTCTGCGTAGACGTCCGCCACGTCGGCGTTGCTAGACGTATGCATCCACCCGCAGTGTTCGTTGAAGCCCTGGTAGATGAAGAACTGTCCCCAGGTGACGGCGCCATAGGCTTGCAGGCCCTGGCTACTGGTCATCTGCACTTCCGGCCGGAAATAAAAGGTCGTATGCGGGTTGATGTAGAGCATGGCATGGCCGGAGGCTGTACGGGAGGGGGCGATGGCGAACCCGTTAGAGCCGAGGGTTTCGCGGATGGCCTGTCGGTCGTCGAAGCGGGCCGCTGTGGCCTGCCCTTGATAGAATTCCATGACATCCTTTGGGCCCAGGTAGCCGGTGCTGATGGCGCCGATGCTGCCATCGGTCCAAAGCAGTGGGTGCCAGGGCTCAAAGCGTTGTAAGAGGATAGGCTTAACGTGGGGGTGAGTGTGCAGGTAGTAGTTCATCCCGTCGGCCCAGGCCTCAAGGAGTGCCTTGAGCCAGGGGGCTGCCGTCTGGTAGTCTGACAGTGCCTCAGTAGTGTCGATGAGCATGCGCACGTAGAGGTCATTCCAGAGGTCTGCTGCCCCGTTGACTTCGGCGAGGCGGCCCAGTTTTTCAATGTAGTTCATCTCGACACGGGGGAAGTCGTCTTCGCACTGTGCATAGATCAGTCCGAAGACAGCGTCGGCATCCGTCTGGCCATAGATATGCGGGATGCCCCATTTGTCGCGCATGATCTCTGTTCTGGCGGCATGGGCATCCCAGCGGGTGCGTTCTTTGTGGGAGAGGCCTTGGGCAGTGCATGGGCGAATGTCGGACGCTGTCAGGCTCAGCGACAGCAGTGTCCAGCGGAGGAAGCGTGTCATAGTATGGGGCTGGTGATTGGCGGTGATTTCGAAGATAGCCATTTGGCTCGCACGGCTTTAGTCTTCCCGTAAGATCTCGAGTGGCGGGCGGTTGACGACAAAGCGGCTGTTGGCCAATCCGATGCCGACGGTGAGGGCACAGACGGCGGTAAAGGCTTCTGCTGCGGCGAGGAGGTCGGGCCGGAAGGTCGTCTCGAAGACAAAATGTGCCAGGGTCCAGCTGCCGGCCATAGAGATGAGCACGCCGGCAAAGGCTGCCAGCCCGCCCAGGAACAGGTATTCCAGTCCGTTGATTGCCAGCACCTGCCGACGGTGTGCGCCCAGCGTCCGCAGCAATACACTCTCGCGCATGCGTTGGTAGCGGCTGATCATGACGGAGGCGATAAGCACGACGATGCCGGTACAGAGGCAGAACATCGCCATAAAGCGGATGACCATGCTAATTTTCTCGAGGAGGGTGTCTACCACGCTGAGGACGAGCCCCAGGTCGATCACTGAGATATTGGGGAAGTCTCGCACGACGGCCTGTTGGAAGGCTGCGGAGCGCGGGGCGTCGGGCACCCGCGTGACGAAGACATGGAACTGTGGAGCTTTCTCTAGTACGCCTACCGGGAATACCACAAAGAAGTTGGTCTGTACACGGTTCCACTCTACCTTTCGCAGGCTGCCGACCAGTGTCTGAAGGCGCATCCCCTGTACGTTGAAGGTGAGGGTGTCGCCGATGCGAATGTGGTTGCGGTCGGCCAGCTTCTTCTCTACTGAGACGTATATGGGTGCCTTCCCCCCTTCCCAACGCCCTGACCACGAGCCTTTGGCCACTTGCTCGGTAGGGGTGAGGGTGTCACGGAAGGTGACACGGTACTCTCGCGTGAAGATCCACCGTTGCATGTCGAGGGTGCTGTCCTGTGCCAAGGCTTCTGCGTCGATGTCGTTGACGGCTTCGAGTCGCACGGTGACGATCGGTACCGTACCCGTGGCGGGCAGGCCGTGGCTGCGGGCCAGTGCGAGCAGGGGTTCTCGCTGGGTGCTGCGAATATCGAATAGCACCATGTTGGGCTGGTTGCCGGAGGCAGAGAGGCTGACGCGCTCAAGCAGGATACCGCGGATGAAGATGATGGTGCAGATGAGGGCCGTCCCCAGCCCGACAGAAAGGATGATGACCGCCGTCTGGTTGTTGGGGCGGTAGAGGTTTGCCAGCCCTTGCCGCCAGACGTAGGGCCAGGCATTGGGGAAGAAGCGACGGACGGCACGCATCAGCCCGATGGCGGTTCCTGACAGCAGGAGGAAGGCTGCACCTACACCCAGGGTGAAGAAGACGGCCTTGTTCCAAGCCTTGAGCTGGAGGGCGGAGAAGCCGAGGATAAAGGCTGCGATGAGCAGGTATACCAGCCATCGAAGCTTGTCTTTCTGGGCAAGGTCCGAGCGGTCGACGCGGAGGGTGTGGAGGGGGGAGATGTTGCGGATGGAGACCAGCGGGGCCAAGGCAAACAGAATGGAGACGAGCAGACCCGTCAGCATCCCCTGACCGATGGAAGGCCATGAGATGCGCGACTGCACCTGTACGGGCAGGAAGTCTTTGAGCAAGAGGGGCATGCCCTGCTGCAGGGCTGTGCCAAGGCCGGCGCCGATGGCCGAGCCCAGCAGCCCGACCGTGGCTATCTGTATAAGCTGTATGAGGAAGGCTTGGAGAGCGGTGGCCCCCAGGCACCGCAGGACGGCGATGGTAGCGATCCGCTCTCGGATAAGGATATGGACGGCGCTGGCCACTCCAATGCAGCCAAGCAGCAGGGCGATAAACCCTACGAGTGAGAGAAAACGGGTGAGGTCACCGAAGGAGCGCGCGGTCTGTTCTTTTTGACTCTCAACGGTGTCGACGTCGAGAAGTTCTTTCTCAAAGCGGGGCTCCAGGCCTTTGACAAGTTCAGGGATGTCTGCCGTCTGGTCGAACTTGATGAATCGGCTCTGTCCGATGCGGCTTCCTTTTTGGTCTAGACCCGTGGCTGCCAGGTAGCGCATGGGGAAGTAGACCAGTGGTGCTACCGCTGCAGTGAGGCCTGTCTGTCCGGGGGCCGCGATGAGGGCTCCTTCGATCCGGAACCCCAGCGCTCCCAGCCGCAGGGTGTCCCCCACGTGGGCCTGGAAGCGTTCCAGCAGCGACTTATCGACCAGGGCCGCCTGGTGGTTCCGGAAGGAGGCGCCTGCTTCGGCAGGTTCCGTCTGGAGGCGGCCATAGTAGGGGAATTCGCCTTCGAGGGCCCGTACTTGCACGAGCCGGACATGTCCGCCTGCGGGGAAGTAGGCCATAGAGGGGAAGCTGCGCTGCGATGATTGCCGGTCGCCCAGCGAGTCCACCAGGCGCTGCATGTCTGGGGAGAGGTCGCGGTTGCTGTTGATGGCGATGTCAGCACCGATGAGTTCGGCTGCCTGCAGGTCTACTTCCCGCTGTAGGTTCTCTCCCAGGGAGTAGATGGATACGAGGGCGGCGATGCCTAGGATGATGGAGGATACGAACAGAAAAAGCCGAGAACGGTTGCGACGGCTTTCGCGCCAGGCCATTTTGAACAGCCAGGCGACAGGTGCACCCGGGCGGGGGTGGGAGGGGCTGTCAGAGTTCATGTCCTTGGGGGGATAGGCTGTTGGCAGTCTGGGGTGGTGCGTTCATCGGATAGGATCCTTCCGCCTTTAAGGCGAATGATCCGACCGGTGCGTGCCGCCAGCTCTACGTTGTGGGTAACGACGATCAGCGTCGTGCCAGCCTCTTGGTTCAGGGAGAACAGCAGTGCTTCGATGCGTGCGCTTGTCTCGGTGTCCAAGTTGCCTGTCGGCTCGTCCGCGAAGAGGATCCGAGGTTTGTTGGAGAAGGCCCTTGCCAGAGATACCCGTTGCTGTTCGCCGCCGCTGAGTTGGCTGGGGTAATGATGCACCCGTTCGGACAGCCCCACCTTGTCGAGCAGCTCCAGCGCCCGGTTCCATACCTGCCTCTCCCCTCGGAGCTCCATGGGTACCATGACGTTTTCCAGCGCCGTGAGGGTCGGCAGCAGTTGGAAGTTCTGGAAGATGAACCCTATGTAGAGATTGCGCACTCGGGCGCGGGCGTCTTCATCGAGCGTGTCGAGGCGCACGCCATTGAGTTCGATGCGGCCTTCCGTGGCGCTGTCGAGCCCAGCGCAGAGACCCAGCAGGGTCGTCTTGCCACTGCCGCTGGGGCCAACGACGGCCAGGGTCGAGCCTTCTTCGACGGTGAGGCTGACAGCATCTAATACGGTGAGGCGGTGGCCGGCGCTTTGATAGGTCTTGCTGACATGGTCTAGGGAAAGGATAGGGGGCATGGGAAGGCGCTTGTTGCAAGAATGCGCTGCGCGAAATTACCCGGAAAAGCGCCAATTTCGTTGTGGTGGTCAGGCTCAACTGCATTTCTCGTAAGGTTTGGACGGCCAGACTGGTCCTATTGCTGGCCTGCCTGCTGCCCCAGTGCACGCCTGCCTCTGACCGTGGAAACCGGGACAACGAAGGGTCAAAGCGGGAGGCTCACACCAGGGCCCCTTCCAAGCGACGCATCCTTTTCTTTGGCGACAGCCTGACGGCTGGCTATGGGCTGGAGAACCCTGCCGATGGGTTTGTCGCTCGGATTGCACAGCGGCTTGACTCATTGGGATGGGATTGGGAGGTGGTAAATGCCGGCCTCAGTGGAGAGACCAGTGCCGGAGGCGATGGCCGCATCGACTGGGTCCTGCAACAGCCAGTGGACCTGTTCATCCTCGAGCTGGGTGCCAACGACGGACTGCGGGGCATCCCGGTGGAAGAGACCGCCCAAAACCTGCAGTCGATCCTCGAAAAAGTCAGAAAAGCCTATCCACAGGCAACCTGTGTGATGGCAGGCATGGAAGCCCCGCCCAACATGGGGGCCGACTTCACCGGGCGCTTCCGGGCTCTCTTCCCCACGCTTGCCCGCAAGAACAACATGCCCCTGATCCCATTTCTGCTCGCAGGCGTGGCGGGCGAGCCAGCCCTCAACCAGCCGGATGGCATCCATCCGACAGCGGAAGGCCACCGCCTCGTGGCAGAGAACGTATGGCGAGTGCTGCGTCGGCTCCTGGCGCCTGCATAGGAAGGGCCAGCCAGGCCCCTCAGCGATGCTCGTTCGCTTTTAGCACCCGGAGGAAGTTACCGCCCAGTATTTTCCGTATCTCTTTGACGGAATAGCCGCGCTCCAGCAGGGCAGCTGTGATCTTGGGGAAGGCTTCCACCCCGTCAAGCCCCAAGGGCCCTGCCTCAATACCGTCAAAGTCAGATCCCAGCCCGACATGGTCGACGCCCACCAGTCGCACGATGTGGTCTAGATGATCCAGCAGCAGGCTAAGGGGAGGTCGGATGGCGTTGTAGTCCTCTCGGTGCTTTTCCGCCACCATCATCTGAGCGTAATCGGGCTGCATGCCTGCCCGGACGAGGCTGTCTGTCTCAGCCTTATAGCGCTGCGCCAGGGCCGCTGCCTTTTGATCGTAGGTGCTGTCGAGGAAGCCTGCATAGAAGTTTAGGTGAACGACCCCCTGGTTGCGGGCGATTGCGCGTATCTGGTCGTCTTTGAGGTTGCGGCGGTGTGGGCAGAGGGCATAGGCGGAACTATGCGAGGCGATGAGGGGCTTTCGCGTGATGGCCATCACATCCCAGAACGTACGTTCGCCATTGTGCGACACGTCTATCAGCATCCCCAGGTCGTTCATTCGCCGCACTATCTCACGGCCCAGAGGCGTTAGCCCCGCCTTTGCAGGTGGTATCCTGCCGGTGGTCTCATCGAGGGCTGAGCTGGCCCAGGAGGTAGAGTTGTTCCAGGTTAGCGTCAGGTAGCGGACGCCGCGGTCAAAAAGGGCTTGCAGGTTTTCAAGCCGGTCTTCGATCATATGCCCCCCTTCGACGCCTAGCATCGTCCCCAGCCGGCCGGACCGGAGGGCAGCGTGCAGTTCCCGGCTTGTGCGTACCCATTGCATCCGATCTGGGTTTCGCTGCACCCAGGCACGGACGGAGTCGATTTCTCGGTTGGCCCATGCAAAGGGCTTTGCCTGCTCCGGCCCGCAGAAGATGGAGAAAATCTGCACGTCGATACCCCCTGACTGCATGCGGGCCAGGTCAGAGTGGGTACTACCTAGCAGGTTGCCGTCAAATGGAAGGTTCTTGGCGATGCCGGCGCTGGGGAAGTCGTTGTGCGTATCTACCAGCACGGCCCGTTGATGGATGCGTGTGGGGGTTTGCCCGAGGCTGGTGACAGCGAGGAGGAGGAATGTCCAACAGCAGAGGTGTTTCATGCGTGCGGGTTGGGTATGTGTATTGTGTTCTATGGCCGCCAAGGTGAGCCTCAGAAGCGTTCTTTCCAAAAGTCAGGACCCGGCAATACTCCTTTCCGATACAGGCGAGACGCATCAAGGATGTACTGGTAGAACTGATATTCGGTGGTAAGGGCGGTGAACTCATAGGAGGGCCTGTAGACAAGCATGAAATGGTCCAGGTCTTCTCCTTCCAGGCCTGTGAGGTTTTTCACCAATTCCTTGTGGAAGCGGTGGCCTACGAATTTTTCGGCTTCTTCTGCAAGCAGGCGGTTTTGAAGGCTCGTCATGCTCTTCCGCCATCGGAAGCGGAATAGGTTGATGAGGCTGTTGGGGTCGATCCCAGCGCCGGCAATGCCTCCGCTGTTGATGCTGATGCCTTTCTCGAAGTTGAAGATCTTCTGGTAGCGGGCCCGGTTCTCGATCGAATCCTGGCGATAAGTTTTTTTGATGACGATGACTTCTTTGAGGGTCTTGTACTGGTCGGCGATCGTGACCTGCAGGGATATGTCAAAGCCTTCTGGATAGCGGATGTCCCGGACAGGGAAGCGGTTGGTGGAGCGTCCCCGAAAGGAGAAGGAGACGGAGTCGTGGCTGGAAACCGATATCCGGTACCGGCCCACCGAGTCGGTATAGGTGATCTGGCCCCCTGTGCTGGTCACGCGGACGGAGGAGATGACGATCATCCGAGTAGAGTCGTAGACGACGCCCTGCAACATCACTGGCTGCTGCGCGGACAGCTTTATGGAGAGGCATAGCAAGGCCAGGATCTGCTCTACGGCCATCCGTTTCGCCCAGAACATATGAGGCAATCTATTCCAACGGGTCCCAGCCATCTAGGGTTTGGTTGGATTTTAACAGGGTGTTTTGATTTCTAGATAGGCGTCGATCACCCGCGCGAAATGCTTATGCTCCAGGTCATGGATGCGGGCGGCAAGGTCCTCGGCGGTATCCCAGGGCTGCACATCCAGCCCCGCTTGGAACAAAGTCTTACCATGGTCATATTGTTCGTCCACCAGGTGGATGGTGATGCCGCTCTGACGTTCGCCGGCCCGTACGACCGCCGTGTGGACATGCATCCCGTACATCCCCTTGCCGCCGTAGGCCGGCAACAAGGCGGGATGGATGTTGAGGATGCGCTCCGGATAGGCATGAATGAGGATATGGGGGAGCTTCCAGAGGAAGCCTGCCAGCACTACGAGATCTATCCGTAACGGTTCGAAGTCTGGGAAGTGGCCGTCTTCATAAAAGAACCGCTGCCGCTCCAGCGCAATCACTGGGATCCCTGCCGCTGCAGCCACATCCAGCACCCCGGCCCCGGGACGGTTGCAGGCCACGCAGGCGACCCGTAGATGCACATGGTGCTCCACATAACGGATGATTTCTCTGGCATTAGAACCGGCCCCGGAGGCGAATATGGCGATGTTTCGGACAGACATGTCAGACGGGGCGTACCGGCGGCTTGCTGGGAAGGGTGACGTTGCGCTTGCGACCAGACATCCAGCGGAGGATCTTCTTTTCATAGGCCCAGAAGAAGGAGAGTTGCCCGAACAGCAGGGAGACCGCCAGGATGATGACCTGATAGCCGAAGACCAGAATCAACGCACGCAGGCCGATTTTCCAGAGCCAGTATGTATGCTCGTCAAACCCCACCCAGGAGGTGATCTGACGGGATATCCAGGCCGTCAGGGTGCCTGTCACCGCGAATGTGCAAAGGATCAAAAAAAACTGGAGGTTACTTTGCACCTTCCACTTGCGTTTTAGTCGCTCGAACATCATATTGTTAATCGCAAAAGTAGGTATTGGGCCTTTCTCTTTAGACAATAAACGAACCATCTGCCGCTGGGTTCAGGCACTTCGTCGTTTGTTTATTCGCAAAGTGGGTGAAGCGGCGGAAATATGTGACTTTCTGCGAATTTTTTTGCCATTCACGTTGATAGAATGTGAATTTCATGACATAATTTTGCACATCCGAAGCGCAGATTCGGTGACCTATCAATCGATTTGATTATGATGAGTTCTCGTTCCTTACCCAGGAATCTCTCCCGCCTCCTTTTGGTAACATTTTTTTTACTAACAGTTCCCACGGCCCTGAAGGCCCAGGATGGTAAGCAACTTTTTAATGCCAAGTGCGCCTCCTGCCATGCGGTGGACAAAAACCTGGTCGGGCCTGCCCTCAAGGGAGTGGAGGAGCGGTGGCCTGAGCGAGACAAGCTTTACGCCTGGATCAACAACAGTTCCGCTTTAATCAAGACGGGCTATCCCCGGGCGGTAGAGGTTTATAACCAGTTCAATAAGATTCAGATGGCGGCCTTCCCCGAGCTAAAGCCGGCCGACATCGACGCCATCCTTGCCTACATCGCCACGGCGGGTACGCCCAAGCCCTCTGAAAGCAGTACGTCCGGCGGTGCAGCCGTCTCCGAAGAAGACGATTCTGACAGCGGGCTACTTTATGGCATCCTGACGCTCACCTTGGCTGTTATAGCCCTCATCCTGCTGCAGGTCAACAGCAATCTGCGCAAGATGACCGACGAGAAGGGAAACGCCTCTACCCCAGAGCCCATCCCTTTTTGGAGAAACAAAGCGTATATCGCCCTGGCCGCCATCCTGTTGTTCATGGGCGGGGGCTACATCACCTTCCAGTCGGCTCAAGGCCTGGGACGGTCCAAGAACTACCAGCCGGAGCAGCCCATCTACTACTCACATACCGTGCATGCTGGCATCAATCAGATCAACTGCCTCTATTGCCATGGTGGTGCTCAGGAAAGCAAGCATGCAAACATCCCCTCGGTGAACGTCTGCATGAACTGTCATATGGCTATCAACGAATATGCCAAGGGTCCCAAGCTGTACCGTGAAGATGGTAAGGAGGTTGATGGTACGGCCGAAATCCGTAAGCTATATCAGTATGCCGGTTGGGATCCCGACGCCAAGATGTATACCGGCCAGGGCAAGCCCATCGAGTGGATTCGAATCCATAACCTGCCTGACCATGTCTACTTCAACCACGCCCAGCACGTGAAGGCCGGTAAGGTGCAGTGCCAGACCTGCCACGGGGAGATCCAGAAGATGGGTGAGGTCTACCAGGCCTCCGACCTCAGCATGGGATGGTGCATCAACTGCCACCGCGAGTCCAAGGTGCAGTTCACAGATAATAAATATTATAGCATCTACGAGAAATTCCACGAAGACATCAAGAACAAACGGATGGACAGCGTCACCGTCGAGAAGATCGGTGGGACCGAGTGCCAGAAATGCCATTATTAAAACACCTACCCCCGCCGGGCTCCCCTTGAGCCTAGCCCTGGAACATCCCCATCGAACATCACTTTTGATCTATGCAGCAAAAAAAGTACTGGCAGAACCTTGGTGAGTTGAAAGACAGCGAGGCCTACCAAGCCAGTCTGAACGACGAGTTTGCAGAGGAACTGCCCTATGAGGCCGGCACGGGCATGGCCGCCGCTACCGCCCCCCGCCGCGACTTCCTTAAATACCTCGGCTTCAGCACGGCAGCTGCCATGGCAGCTGCCAGCTGCGAGATGCCTGTCAAAAAGAGCATTCCCTATCTTAATAAGCCAGAGAATTTCATCCCTGGCGTACCCGACTATTATGCCAGCACCTGGGTGCAAGATGGTCTGGCCGTGCCCGTAGTGGTAAAAGTCCGCGATGGTCGCCCCATCAAAATAGAAGGCAATGAGCTCTCCTCCCTCACGGGTGGCGGGACCTCCGCGCCAGTACAGGCTTCGGTGCTCGACCTCTACGACATGGCCCGTCTGCGCTTTCCCCTGGCCGATGCCAAGGAAGTCACCAGCTTCGAAGCATTCGACAAGATGGTAGCAGGAGCCATGGCAGGACTGGGAAGTGCAAAGAAAGTGCTGCTGACGGCTACCATCCATTCACAGACGACGCTGGCCGTCATCTCTAAATTCCTGGCCAAGCATCCGGGCAGTGAGCATATTACCTACGACGTCCTCTCTGCCAGTGGCATCCTACTGGCCAACGAAGCCTGCTACGGCAAGCGGGCCATCCCTGCCTATCGCTTCGACCAGGCCCGTGTCATTGTCAGCCTAGGGGCCGACTTCCTCGGCACCTGGCTGAACCCAGTGGAATTCTCCCGGCAGTATGCTGCCGGCCGCCAGCTGGTGCCTTCGAAGCCTGCCATGAGCAAGCACATACAGTTTGAAGGCATGCTCAGCCTGACAGGTGCCAATGCCGACGACCGATATGTGCACCGACCCTCTGAGACAGGTGCAGTGGCCCTCTCCCTCTTTAATGCTCTCTCCGGCGCCCAGGAATCCAACCCACCAGCAGATGCCCGCCTTCGGAAAGGCATTGCGGTGGCGGCTGCTGCCCTGAAAGCAGCCCCGGGTGCCGCCCTGGTCGTCTGCGGAAGCAACGACCCCGACGTGCAGGTGCTGGTCAATGCCATCAACGAAGTGCTCGGAGCCAATGGTACAACGATCGACTGGTCGGCCCCACTGAACGTCCGGAAAGGCATGGATGCCGAAATGGCCCGCCTCATCCAGGAGATGAAGGAAGGTAACGTAGGCGCCCTCCTCGTCCATGGCGTGAACCCCGCCTACGACTGCTTTGATGCCAAAGGCTTCACCGACGGACTCCAAAAAGTCCCCCTCACCCTGTCGTTCAACGACCGGGTTGATGAGACGACGAAACACTGCAAATACGTCATCCCCGACCATCATTACCTCGAGAGCTGGGGAGATGCTGAAGCCCGGACGGGATACATCAGCTTCCAGCAGCCGACCATCGCCCCCCTCTTCAAGACCCGTGCCTTCCAGACCTCCCTGCTCCAATGGAGTGGAGAGAACGTGGAATATGGGGCTTTCGTACAATCCTATTGGAAGGAGAAGCTGGGTAGCCAGGAAGCATGGGATAAGGCCTTACAGGACGGGCTGATTGAGCCGGTCAGCCCTGCCGCCGGCAAGGCCTCCTTCAGTTCCTCCGAAGTGGTGCCCGCCGCCAACCGCATCGAATCAGCTAAGAAAGGCGGGAAGACAGAGCTAGTCCTATATGCTAAAGTATCTATTGGCAGCGGCAAGAGCGCCAACAACCCTTGGCTGCAGGAGATGCCCGACCCGATCACCAAGGCAACCTGGGATAATTATGCCATCATTTCATATGCTAAGGCCAAAGAACTGGGCATCTCGGTAGATGACAACTACGAAGTCGAAGTACAGAAGCCGATGATCCGCATCAAAGCATCCGGCCGCGAGCTCACCCTGCCAGTGCTGGCCATCCCCGGCATGCACCCCGATGTAATCGCGGTGGCTGTCGGTTATGGCAGAAGCGAACAGACAGGTAAGGCGGCTGCCGGCGTAGGTCAGAACGCGTATCCCTTGGTATCCTTTAATGGCAGAACATTCGACTACCAGGTCACCGACGTGGCCTGCGAAAAAACTGGTGACCAGTACCCGATCGCATATACGCAGACCCATAATCAGTACGAAGGGCGTAAAGACGTGGTCCGCGAATATGCACTCAGCGAGTTCAAGAGCCATCCTAAGTTGCTTCTGGAGCAACGGGAAAAGCTGGCAGAAGACTATGCCAAGAATAGCGGTGACTACCGCGCCGAAGGTACCCTATACCCCAACTACCCCTACCCGGGGCCCAAATGGGGGATGAGCATCGACCTCAACAGCTGTACCGGCTGTGGGGCCTGCACGGTGGCCTGTACGGCAGAGAACAACGTGGCCGTCGTCGGGAAGAGTGAGGTGCTGCGCAACCATGAGATGCACTGGCTGAGAATCGACCGTTATTTCGCCACCTACCGGGATGACTCGGGCAAGGACGATCTCGACAGCCTGAACGTCGTCTTCATGCCGATGATGTGCCAGCACTGCGACAATGCTCCTTGCGAGAACGTCTGCCCGGTGAATGCCACCAACCACAGCAGCGAAGGCTTCAACCAGATGACCTACAACCGCTGCATCGGCACCCGCTACTGCGCCAACAACTGCCCCTTCAAAGTCCGTCGCTTCAACTGGGCCGACTATACCGGGGCCGACAGCTTCCCCGACAACCAATCAGACGCCAAGCTAGACCCTGCCGTCTTCCAGATGAACGACGACCTGACGCGGATGGTCCTGAACCCCGACGTGACAGTCCGCTCTCGTGGGGTGATCGAAAAATGCTCCTTCTGCGTGCAGCGCCTGCAGGAAGGCAAGCTCAAAGCTAAAAAAGAGAACCGCCCGCTTGAGACCGGCCACGAGGGCAAATGGGATGTGCGGACCGCTTGTCAGCAGGCCTGTCCGACTCATGCCATTGTCTTCGGCAATGTCAACGACCCAAAGAGCCCGGTCTCCAAAGTGCGCGACGAAGATCAGACGACCCGTGTCTTCTATGCACTCGAGCAGCTGCATGTGCTGCCCAACGTGAGCTATCTGGCGAAAGTCCGCAACACCGACCGGCCCGTCGGCTTGTCAGTTGCCCATCCCGAAGGCGTCGGCGGCAACCATGCCGAAACCGCCCACTAACCCGATAAAGAACAAGCACGTCCTATAAACAACTGATACATGAGCTTGATCAAATATGAATCGCAGGTACGGGAGCCACTTATCGATGGGCACAAGACCTACCATGATGTCACCGAAGACATCTGTCATACCATCGAGGCAAAGCCCACCCGGCTGTGGTACATCGGATTCTATATTTCCGTCGCACTCTTGTTGTTCGGGGTTTATGCCGTATACCGCGAGGTTACCTATGGCATCGGCCAGTGGAACTTGGGGCGTACTGTGGGATGGGGATGGGACATCACCAACTTCGTATGGTGGGTCGGTATCGGCCATGCCGGCACCCTGATCTCAGCGATCCTGCTGCTGTTCCGCCAGCGCTGGCGGACGGGCGTAAACCGGGCGGCAGAAGCCATGACGATCTTCGCGGTGATGTGTGCTGGACAGTTTCCCATCTTCCATATGGGCCGCGTCTGGATGGCGTTCTTTACCCTCCCCTATCCTAACACCCGCGGACCCCTCTGGCCAAACTTCAACTCGCCATTGATGTGGGATGTGTTTGCGATTTCCACGTATTTCATCGTCTCGCTGTTGTTCTGGTACTCAGGACTGATCCCGGACCTGGCCACCATCCGCGACCGTGCCCGCACCAAGCTGCGCAAGCATCTCTACGGCATCGCCTCCTTTGGCTGGACAGGCAGTACCAAACATTGGCAGCGGCATGAAAGTCTCTCCCTCGTCCTGGCAGGCCTGTCGACTCCGCTAGTCTTGTCGGTCCACACCATTGTATCCTTCGACTTCGCCACTTCCATCGTTCCCGGCTGGCATACGACCATCTTCCCACCCTATTTCGTGGCCGGCGCCATCTTCTCCGGCTTTGCCATGGTACAGACCCTGATGCTGGTCATGCGGAAGGTGATGCGTCTGGAAGCCTATATCACGGTTAACCACATCGAGGTAATGAACAAGGTCATCGTTCTCACCGGTTCCATCGTCGGATGTGCCTACCTCACTGAACTCTTCATGGCCTGGTATAGCATGGTGCCCTATGAGCAGGATCATTTCTTCAAATATCGCATAGCAGGCCCCTATGGCTGGAGCTACTGGCTGATGATGACCTGCAACGTTATCTCTCCACAACTTTTCTGGTTTAAGAAACTACGGCGTAACATAGCCTTCACCTTTGTGATGAGCATTGTAGTGAACATAGGTATGTGGTTTGAGCGCTTCGTGATCATCGTTACGTCCGTGTACCGCGACTACCTCCCGTCGGCCTGGTCGATTTACTACCGTCCTTCCATCTGGGAGATTGGCTTCTACCTGGGTACCTTCGGCCTGTTCTTTACCTGCTTCTTTTTGTTCGCCAAATACTTCCCTGTCATAGCCATCGCCGAGATCAAGCATGTGCTCAAGACCTCGGGCCAGAGCTATAAAGAAAAGATGGGTGGTATGGAAAAGCTTTCGGCCCGGGCATTCCACGATAATGTCCACCATGGCGACGAGGAGCACGAAACCCACGTGAAAGTGGCCCACCATTGACAGTACTGTGAACAGAAAACTGAAACAACGACCGGATGGCACTTAAAAAATTTGCAGTAGGCTGCTTCGACGAGGAGGGTACTTTGTTCCATGCGGTGGCCCGCGTACGCGAAGCAGGCTATAAGATCCACGACGTCTACACACCCTTCCCCGTCCACGGGCTTGACAAGGCCATGGGTTTGCGGGACACCAGCCTGCACACGGCCGGTTTTATCTATGGCCTGACTGGCACGACGACGGCGGTGACCTTCATGAGTTGGGTGTTCACTAAAGACTGGCCCGTTAACATCGGCGGAAAGCCTCATTTTGCCCTGCCCGCCTGGATTCCGATCACCTTTGAGCTCACCGTCCTAATGGCCGCTGTGGGTATGGTGCTCACCTTCTGCTACATCTGTCAGCTGGCGCCTTTTGTCAAAAAACACCATTTCCACCCTCGCGCTACAGACGACCTGTTCGTGATGGTCATCGAATGCGGGGAGAAGACCGACAAGGTGGCTGTCAAAGCCCTGCTCACCGATCTGCATGCGACAGAGGTCAACACCCAGGTCGCGGAAGACGGCTGGTGGATCGGCCGGTACGACAAGGAGCAGAAGCTATATCATGAACCTATCGTAGCCTGAAACGAACTGAAATGCAGATGATGAACAGACGTATGATATACCCTTTCGCCCTCTTGCTGATCGCCGCAACCTTCGGCTGCAGCAGCGAAGTGAAGCGCAAGCCCGGAAGGGTCTATATGCCTGACATGGCCTACAGCCGTGCCTATGAGACCTATTCCAGCAACCCCGTCTTCGTCGATGGGCAGACCAACCGCCAGCCGGTGGCCGGCACGGTGAAGCGCGGCGCTGACTGGGTGTACCACCTGGCTAAAGATGCTGAAGGCGACACCTCTCATTACTTCGCCTCTCAGATGACGAAAAATCCCTTTCCCGCCCTGGACGACGGGCAGATGAAAGAGGCAGAACGCCTCTATCTCATCAACTGCGGTATTTGTCATGGGACCAAGCTGGATGGCAACGGACCGCTCTGGAAAGACGGAGACGGTCCCTATCCCGCCAAGCCCGCCGCCCTGGTCGGAGACGCCAAATACGAGTCTATGCCAGAAGGGCAGATGTTCTATTCCGTCACCTATGGCAAGAATCTCATGGGACCCTATGCCTCCCAGCTCGACACCAAGCAGCGCTGGATGGTGATAGCATATATCAAGGCCAAGCAGGGTAAAACAGCGCCTGCCGCAGCCACCGCCAACCCCTGACCTGAGATCGACATGCATGAACTGATTCAACTATGAGTGCGATGACCAATCAATATTTTGAGACGACGGCCGGCTACCGGAAATGGACCTTGTACCTCTTGGGCATAGGGACATTGGCGCTAGCACTGGGTTTCATATTCCTGGGGGTGAGCAGCGATGAGCATGCGCGGACCCGCTTCTGGGCCGTACTCCTACAGAACAGCACCTTCTTCTTGCTGGTCGTCAATGCCAGCATGTTCTTCATCTGCGTAACCACCTTGGCCATGGGAGGCTGGCAGATGAGTTTCCGGCGCGTGCCCGAAGCCATCTCGACCATAGTGCCTATCTTCTCAGTGCTGGCCCTACTCGTCTTCGTCGGCATCATCTTCGGACATCAACATCATATCTATCATTGGATCGACAAAGAGCACGTCGAGCACGACCCAGTGCTTAAGGGCAAGAGCGGCTTTCTGAACCCCACCTTCTTTTTGGGCTGGACCATCCTCACCCTGGTTGTATGGACCTGGGTAGGCCGAAAGATGCGACAGCTCTCACAACGCGCTGACAGTCCCTTCACGGATGAAGAAGCCAAAGGCTACATGTGGACCAATTCCGTTTGGGCTTCGGTCTTCACAGTATTCTTCGGCCTGACAGTGGCCTCTACGATCCCCTGGTTCTGGCTGATGAGCATCGATGCTCATTGGTACTCGACCATGTATAGCTGGTATACATTTGCTAGCACTTTCGTCTCAGGGATGGCCCTCATCGCGCTGTTCGTCATCTACCTCAAAAACCAGGATCGCCTAGAATATGTGACGGAAGAACATCTCCACGACCTAGGCAAATTCATGTTCGCCTTCAGTGTTTTCTGGACTTACCTCTGGTATTCTCAGTTCATGCTGATCTGGTATGCGAACATACCCGAGGAAACTATCTACTTCAAAGTCCGCTCGCAAGGGCCTTACCGCTTTATCTTCTATCTCAACCTAGTGATGAATTTCGTACTTCCCTTTCTGCTGCTGATCCGCCGCGGGGCGAAGCGCAACTACACCACAGTGGCATACCTCGCCGTATTGATCATCCTTGGCCATTGGATTGACTTCTACCAGATGGTCATGCCGGGCCCCCTTGGAGCAAATTACAGCCTGGGATGGTATGAGTTTGGTATCCTGGCTTTTTATGCCGGCCTGATCATGCATTTCGCTGGAAAGGCGCTCGCCAAGAGCCCTTTGCTGCCAGAGCATCACCCACTTGTGAAAGAGAGCCTCATTCACCATACATGAGACGGATGATTCAAAGCCCGGAAAACAATTTAGAAAACCAACTATAAGATAAACTATGACGCTAACGTTGATCGTAACAATAATGGCACTAGCATTCGTCGTGATTTTTCAGATTGCGAAGGCGAGTGAATATGTGATGGTGCTGAAGGGCGAGGAGAAGGGCTTCCAGCAGAGCAACCGCATCAATGCTTTTCTCTTCTTATCCTTCCTGGTTTTAGGCCTTGTCGCTGCCTGGTGGTGCAACGAACTCTTCTACCATAAGACGCTGTTCACGCAGCCCGCTGCCTCCGATCATGGCGAGAAGATCGACAAAATGATGTGGCTGACGCTGGCCGTAACAGGACTGGTGTTCTTCATTACCCAGATTCTGCTGTTCTGGTTTGCCTATAAATATCAGTACTCCGAGAAGCGCCGCGCCTATTTCTTTGCCCATAGCAACAAACTGGAGTTGATATGGACGGTAGTGCCCGCCATCTTCCTGACCATCCTCGTGGGCATGGGACTGTATTACTGGTTCGGCATCACTGGCCCAGCTCCAAAAGATGCCCAGCTGGTAGAGATCACCGGTAAGCAGTTCAACTGGATGATGCGCTACCCGGGCAAAGACGGAGTGCTTGGTCGTAAAAACTACCGCCTCACAGATGCCTCCAACGGCAATGCCCTAGGGGTCGACTGGGAGGATGGCAGCAGCCACGATGACATTGAGTCTACCGAGATGCACCTTGTCGTCGGCAATCCGGTTCAGCTGGTTATCAACGCACAGGATGTCATCCACGACGTTGGCCTGGTCCATTTCAGAATGAAGATGGATGCTGTGCCTGGCATTCCCACCACCATGTGGTTCACTCCAAAGTATACGACGGCACAGATGAAGGAGATTACCGGTAACAAAGACTTTGTCTACGAGATCTCCTGTGATCAAATCTGCGGAAGTGGCCATTACTCTATGCGGGGCATCATCATCGTCGAGACGCAGGCAGAATATGACCAGTGGATTTCTGGCATTAAGCCGCAGTACCGTACGGTCATGGAGTCGAAGGCCGCCCCCACTGCAGACTCCTTGCAGAATGCCAGCGCAGCCCTCCAACCGATGGCACAGGACCTCGCAAAAAAATAAATCTAACAGTCACAAGATACGGGATCCAAATACCCTAAACGAAGAGATATGAGTACCGAAATCACGCAACAAGCCCATGCAGCGACCATCCAGACGGATGTGCATGGCCATCATGAGGGAGACCATGGCCATCACCATGAGGAGTCCTTCATCTCGAAATACGTCTTCAGCCAGGACCATAAGATGATTGCTAAGCAGTTCCTGATCACAGGGATGATCTGGGGTATCATCGGCGGTCTCTTCTCTGTCCTCTTCCGATTGCAGCTGGGCTATCCTGACATGTCCTTCCCCTTCCTGGAGGATATGTTCGGAAAATGGGCTGCCGGGGGACGCATCTCCAATGAGTTCTACTATTCGCTCGTCACGATGCACGGCACTATCCTGGTGTTCTTCGTGCTCACGGCGGGCCTCAGCGGCACCTTCGCCAACTTTCTCATCCCCCTACAGGTGGGTGCGCGAGACATGGCCTCCCCCTTCCTGAACATGCTGAGCTACTGGTTTTTCTTCTTGGCCAGTTGCATCATGTTTGCCTCCCTGTTTCTGCAGACAGGCCCTGCCAGCGGTGGTTGGACTATCTACCCGCCCCTCAGTGCCCTGGGGCAGGCTTCTGAAGGTTCGAAGCTGGGCATGGACTTCTGGCTGATTTCGATGGCCATGTTCATTGTGTCTTCCCTCCTCGGCGGCCTCAACTACATCACGACCATTCTCAACATGCGCACCAAGGGTATGTCGATGACGAGGATGCCGCTGACCATCTGGGCGATCTTTTTCACGGCCGTTCTCGGAGTGCTCTCCTTCCCTGTGCTGTTGTCGGGCGCCATCCTGCTGCTGTTCGACCGAAACCTTGGTACGAGCTTCTACCTGTCGGAAATCGTTGTCAAGGGTGAGATTCTCCCAAATGAAGGCGGTAGCGCTATCCTCTTCCAGCATCTGTTCTGGTTCCTGGGGCATCCGGAAGTGTATATCATCTTGATGCCGGCTCTGGGGATGGTCTCTGAGATCCTCAGCGTAAACTCTCGCAAGCCCATCTTCGGCTACTTGGCCATGGTGGGTTCGCTGTTCGCGATTGCGATCTTGGCCTTCCTGGTATGGGCGCACCACATGTTTGTGACTGGCTTGAACCCATTTCTGGGCGCCTTCTTCGTCTTGTTGACGCTGCTCATCGCCGTGCCATCTGCCATCAAAGTCTTCAACTGGCTGACGACCATCTGGAGGGGGAACCTGCGCTTCACACCCGCCATGCTCTTCGCCATCGGCTTTGTGAGCCTTTTCATCTCTGGTGGCCTGACGGGCATCTTCCTGGGGAATTCCACCCTCGATATTCACCTGCATGATACCTACTTTGTCGTGGCGCATTTCCACATCGTGATGGGCGTGGCATCTATGTTTGGCATGTTTGCCGGCGTCTATCACTGGTATCCGAAGATGTACGGCCGCTATATGAACAATACACTGGCATATATCCATTTCTGGGTATCCCTAGCCGGGGCCTATCTGATCTTCTGGCCGATGCACTACTTCGGGTTGGCGGGTATGCCCCGTCGGTATACCGACTGGAGCAACTGGCAGTCGTTCAATATGTTTACCGATGCCAACCGCGTCATCAGCACGGTGGCCATGGTGGTCTTCGCCGTGCAGCTGCTGTTCATCTTCAACTTCTTCTATTCTATCTGGAAAGGCCGGAAGGTGACGACGCAGAACCCCTGGGGTGCCAATACGCTGGAGTGGACCGCCCCCATCCGTCCAGGCCACGGCAACTGGCCGGGAGAGATTCCGGAGGTACACCGCTGGGCCTACGACTACGGAAAGGATGGACGGGAGTTCGTCTCTCAGGTCGAGCCCGTGTCTGACAGTGAGTCCAAGCATTGATGCAACCCTCCTGCTGTCTGTCGACGGTGGAGCGGGGGCCCTATATGGATATTTGACATAAGGATGGAGAATGAAAGCGAAGGGCGGAAGCCCCGTACCGGCCTGTCGGCCAAGCTGAGGGATCTGGGTCAACTGATGAAGTTCACCCTCAGCTTCACGGTGGTTTTCTCATCAGTCGTCAGCTACCTGCTGGTGCCTTCGGTGACCTTTGACATCTCATCAGTTCTTTTACTTTTTGTAGCGGGCATGTTGGTGACGGGATCTGCCAACGCGATCAACCAGGTCGTGGAGAAGGATACTGATGCCATCATGAAGCGTACAGCGAATCGGCCGGTGGCATCGGGCCGCATGGGCGTCGATGAGGCCTGGACCTATGCCGCAGTGGCGGGGGTGCTGGGCATCTTTCTGATGGCAGTGCAATTCAACGGCCTATCGGCGGTCTTGTCAGCCCTCAGCCTGTTCCTGTACGCCTTTGTCTATACACCGCTGAAGAAGGTGCACTCCATCGCCGTGCTGGTCGGTGCTGTGCCCGGGGCGCTGCCCTGCCTGATCGGCTGGGTAGCCGGTGAAGACGGATTTTCCCTCGGAGGTTGGATCCTGTTCGCCCTTCAGTTCGTATGGCAGTTCCCGCATTTCTGGGCCATCGCGTGGGTGGTATATTCGGACTATGGCAGGGCAGGCTTCCGCCTCCTTCCATCGGCCGAAGGGCCCACCAAATACGCAGCTGTCCAGGCCGTGCTATACACCGTCCTCCTGATCCCCATCGGGGCCCTACCCTATGTCTTTGGGATGAGTGGAATGGTCAGTATGGTGGTAGTGGCCATGGCCAACTTCCTGTTGCTGGCACAATGCATCCGACTCTTCCGGCGGATGGATGTGGGTTCTGCACGGAGGGTGATGTTCGGCTCGTATCTCTACCTGCCGATCGTGCTGCTGGCCCTGTTGGCAGACAAGGCATCTTGACATCGATATAATATATTTGAAAAGACATGGCGAAAACGCTGGACGTACAGAGAGAAAGAATCCATCCTTACAAATTCACCATGTGGGTGGCCATCGGCAGCATCATCATGATGTTTGCGGGCCTCACCAGTGCCTATATCGTCAAGCGCAGCCAAGCCGGCTGGGTGATGATCGACATCCCCCCCGTATTCTGGTTCTCCACCGTCGTGATCCTTGCCTCCAGTGCAACGATACAAATGGCGGTGCGTGCTTCCAGGCAACGCGACATGCCTCATTACCGGCAGTGGATGGTGGTGACCGCTATTTTGGGTACGTTATTCATTCTCCTTCAGGTGAAGGGATTTATGGATTTACGCGCCGAAGACATCCGCCTCGTTGGTGCCGGTTCGAATGCATCGCATTCTTTCCTGCTGGCCATTGCAGGCTTGCACGGCCTGCATGTACTAGGCGGTGTTACAGCCTTGCTGATCATCGCCTGGAGGGTTGTGCGCAGTCGCACCCGTACCTATAGCAGCGTGCCTGCAGAAGTGGTATCAACCTACTGGCATTTCGTGGATGTGCTCTGGATATATCTGATCTTATTCTTCAATTGGATGAGGTAGCATCTTTGACCCGAATACAACATTAACCAAGACGATCGACATGTCAACAGCCTCAGTAGCACAGGTGGAAACCAAATGGTGGACCGGTGGGAAGAGCCCCTTCAACGTGGAATACGGCAAGCTCATGATGTGGTATTTCCTTATGAGCGACGCCTTCACCTTCGGTGCATTCCTGATCTCCTATGGCACGATACGGTTCAGCCAGAACTACTGGCCAGACCCCAACGAGGTTTTCAACGCATTCCCTTTTGCCGGGCATGCCAACCTGCCGCTGGCCTTCGTGAGTCTCATGACCTTCATCCTGATTGTGAGCTCCGTGACCATGGTGCTGGCCGTACATGCCGGGCACCACAACGATCGTAAGGGAGTCATCAAATGGATGATCTGGACGATCGTTGGGGGTGCCGCCTTTCTCGGCTGCCAGGCCTGGGAGTGGACGCACCTCATTACAGGCGACCATGCCGTGCTGCTCAATGGCAAGCTCGAGCATATCGGCACTACCGTTTCGCGTAATCCTTGGGGGGCGGCCATGCCCGGCATGATGCACGACGGGCATCCGGTCTCCACGACGGGCCCCGTAGCCTTTGGTGGGTATTTCTTCGGCATCACCGGCTTCCACGGCTTCCATGTCTTCTCAGGTGTCATCATCAACATCATCATGCTCATCATGACCATGAACGGCACCTTTGACCGTCGTGGTCACTACCTCATGATTGAGAAGGCTGGACTCTACTGGCATTTCGTAGATCTGGTCTGGGTCTTCGTATTTCTCTGCTTCTACCTCATCTGACCACTCCAATTCTGAAACAAAGTAATACCCTTCCCCATGGAGCATCAAAATCCTTCAGAAGTCACCTTTCACCACGAGCCCGGCGGCAAAGAGGTGGTGCAGAAGATCATAAAGACGACCGTCATCCTCTCCGTCATCACCCTCATAGAGCTGGCCCTTGGCTTCGGCATATATTTTCTCCATAAAACACCCGATCCCAGCGCAGCATTGATCTTGTTTATGAAAGGTGTGATCGTCATTCTCTCTCTGTTGAAAGCCTTTTATATCGTAGGGGTTTTCATGCACCTGGGCGATGAAATCCGCAACCTCATCATGACCATTGTAGTGCCTTTGCTGTTGTTCATCTGGTTTATCGCCGCCTTCCTCTGGGACGGCGACTCCTGGAAGATGCTGCGCAATACAGAAGGTCTTTCCAAGCCAGCTACTGAACAGTCCAAGCCACACCTCCCCGCCACCCAAGGCCATTGAGTGGACATATGATGTACGGAATGCACCATCGCAATGAACCGCGGTGGTGCATTTTTGTTTCTATCCTCAGCAGATGTCGTTACGCAAAGTCATAGCCATAGGCGTTGTGCTGGTCCTCCCGGTCACCAGCTATTGGATCGTAAACAGCCTCAGTAAGGGTGCTGTGCGGATGCCTCGCCGGTATTTCTATGACAGTGTCATGATGGCCACAACCGATGGCAAGACCCGGCCGGATACTCTATGGCATACAGTACGCCCTTTCCGGCTTACCAATCAGTTCGGCCGCGAGGTGTCGTTAGACGAATGGAAGGGAAGGATCATCATCGCTGATTTCATCTTCACCTCCTGCCCCACCGTCTGCCCCACCCTCACCCGCAACATGAAGCGGCTGCAGGATGCGTTCAAGAAGACGGACTCGCTGGTCCGATTCATCTCTTTCACGGTAGACCCGCTGCGTGACTCCTCACCCCGTATGAAAGCCTATGGCGACCGGTTTCGCGTCGACCACGACACCTGGTGGATGTTGACTGGTGAAAAGTCAGAGATCTACGACCTTGCACTCCATGAGTTCAAAGCCAATATAGCCCAGGTAGAAGGCGTTGACACCAATTTTATCCATACCGACAAGTTCTTCCTGCTGGATCGTGACCGCGTCGTGAGGGGTTGGTATAACGGTCTCGACAGTGTCCGGCTCGATGAGGTCATCCGCGACGTCGTGCTGCTGAATATGGAGCGGGACAAGAAAAAGAAACGGAATCTTTTCAGAAAATAGGCACTCACCCGAAATCTCGAAACATGCTCCCTCCCTCCATCCAGAAAAATGACCGGCTCGCACGTGCTGCCATCATAGCGGTCTCTGCCATCGTATTCATCGCTGTCGTATTATTGAAACAGGTGCAGGTGCCCGTAGACCCCTCTTTTGATGTGCACTTGTTTGCCCGCATCAATGCAGGAATCAACAGTCTAGTGTCGTTATTGCTGGTAGCCGGGCTGGTAGCTGTGAAGAGCGGCCGTTACCAGTTGCATAAGCGGCTGATGATCAGTGCTATTTTCTTGTCCGTACTCTTCCTGCTCTCTTATATCGCTCATCACCTCCTGGCAGGGGATACCCGCTATGGCGGGGAAGGAATGATTCGCTATCTCTATTTCTTCATCCTCGTCAGCCATATTTTTCTCGCGGCTGTCATCCTTCCCTTCATCCTATTTACCTCCTATAGGGCTCTGGTGGCAGAATGGCCTGCCCACCGCAAGATGGCGAAGGTCACCTGGCCAGTCTGGTTCTATGTGTCTGTGACGGGTGTACTGGTGTATTGGATGATCCGCCCTTACTATGCATAGGCCACTCAGAGCCCAAGCGCGATGGTTGGGTCCCAGAAATGCCGGGCAAAGTCAACCACCTGGTCTTCCCTGACTTCCACTCCTTCTGCCCGCAGCTGGACTTCCATGGGCTTGTCGGACGGGAAATGATGTTTGCCGCTGAGTAAACCCTGTCGGTTCACGACGCGCTGCGCAGGTACAGCAGGAAAGGCGTGGTGGCTGGCGTTCATGGCCCAGCCGACCATGCGGGCCGAGCGTCTGCTGCCAAGGTAAGCAGCGATGGCCCCGTAGGTAGTGACCCGACCGGCAGGCACTTGCCGGACGACATCGAAGACATCCTCGAAAAAGTCGGACGGTGCAGCATTGGCCAATGGCATCACCTGATTACCCTTCCCTTCGCTAGTTGTTTTTTTCTTGCGTGGCATTCTTTTTTTGACTTGCCTGGACGGCGGCCCGGACTTCCGCCAGTCGTGCTACCGGAACGTTGACATGGTCGTAGGGGCAGTTGAGGCATCCATTGCCACAGCATACTCCGTTTTCCAGGTGGTATTGGGCGGTGAGTACCATATATCCCATTTCATTGTAATAGAAATGCGTCCCTTCAATCAGTTTCCTCTTCATGGGAAGGTTATGATTTAGGTTTTTCAGGATGAACGGCTTGTCTGTGTCGCGGAGTGGTCTGGGCTTTGATGGGTTCAGCGAGCACCCATTCGTGCAGGTCGTCGTCCAGGGATGTCGGCAGGGCTCCCTGAAGTCGGAAACAGAGATAGTGGATGCGGTTACTACCGGAGATGTTGAGGCCCTCGTAATGGGTTCGGATCAGCAGTTCTTGCGAGGGTGCTGGCTCCGCGGCTAGGTCTGGGATGTCTATGAGGGTCTCGAGGCCATAGAGCCAGATGACGGTGCGGGTGAAGTCGTAGAGGTCGGGAGAGTCAGTCTTCACATGGATGAGGCCTGCGGAACGTAAGCACTGGGCATAGCGCCTCAGGAATGCCGGATGGGTGAGGCGTTTCCGATCGCGCGAGGCCCTAAGCTGTGGATCGGGGAAGGTGATCCATATCTCTGAGATTTCTCCCGGGGAGAAGTACGAATGTATCTGGTCGATCTGTGTCCGCAGGAAGGCCACATTGGGGAGACTTTCTTTCAGTGCCTGTCTGGCACCCACCCAGATGCGGTTTCCTTTGACGTCTGCTCCGATGAAGTTCCGCTCCGGGTACATCCTGGCCATCCCGACGGTGTACTCGCCTTTTCCGCAGGCCAGCTCGAGTGTGATGGGGTGGTTATGGCTGAAATGTCGGGCCCATTGCCCGGCCATGTCAGGCGGGTATTGAAGCACGTTGGGGAACGTGGCGACTTCAGCGAAGCGGACGAGTTTTTTTTGTCCCATGCGGGCAGCCTGTCTCACAGGCTAACATACAATAACAACATTAGGCGGTAGATGTTTCGTCCATTCGAAGAATGAGGCTTTGGCCTCTAATTGCCGATACTGCTTCAACAATCCTTTACAGCAATCGGCATTTCATCGGCCGCATTTCGTCTGGCAAGGGTCCTGACCCTCTATTCGGGATTTACAAGCCAGGCCTTTGAGTCATCGGCCCATGCGGTGGATTCCCACTGGTTCAAAGGTTCATTTTCCCTTACACAACCGTTGTCTCCACTTTATGCCGGCCTCAGCTGGCGTATACATTTGACGGGTAAGCGCCTGTAAGTGCTTACAGGGGGTGACACCCGTAGTCAACTTGTATTTATTAACCTTTTCAAACATTGCGTATGAGGACAGTGATCATGATGGCGGCATGGATGGCGATGGGATTCGTTGTCAACGCCGAAGAGCGGCAATCTCCCAATGAGAGGACTGCCTCCGTGGAGATGGTACGTGGGATTGAGCTTGAGGGGCCCTTGGAGGGTCGGGATGGGCAGGGCCACTGCTCCTTCACGGCCAGGGGTTCGGTGTCTGCGCCCGGCATCAACCTTGACTTTGCCTGTACGGCAACGGAAGAGACATGCAAGGAGGCTATTCAGAAGGCGATGGAATGTGCAAAGCTGACCGTGAGTATGATGAAGAGCCAATTTCGACATTAACAGCAACGGGCCATTGTCACCCCCCCTTTTCCTTCAACTTCTAAATGCTGCCCGAGATGTTCAAATGGTGGATCTTGGTCTTGGCTCCTGTCTGTCTCATTGGACAGGGAAAAGCCTCTCTACGATGGGAGGAAAGCCTGCAGGTGAGATATGAAACACGATACAATGCGTGGTTTGGTCGGGGGCGACATGACAGGGCTTATCAAGGACTGCTTTCCATTGCGGGATCTTGTTCTTATTTCTGTCTTGTGCCGATGCCGGATACTGCGCGCGAGGGAGCTTATGGCGAGCACGACGTCTTTATCGGAGCGGATACAGTCTGGCAGGTGTGGAAGAATCTGCAGACGGACAGCCTGGTGTTTGTTGACCTTTCCTTGTCCGGGGCGCCGACATCCTATGCGGACAGTGTACATCCGATGACCTGGAGGCTGTTGCCCGCACGAAAATGGCTCGAAGGGATGGAATGTTATCAGGCGGAGACATTTTTCCGGGGGCGCCACTATGTTGCGTGGTATGTCCCTGCGATTCCCTTGCCACAGGGGCCTTGGAAGCTCGGAGGGCTTCCTGGGTTGATTGTAGAAGCCTATGATGTCGAGCGAAACCTCGTCTTTCAACTCTTGTCGATACAAGGTGGGCTTTCGAATCCTCGCCATTGTGTGGGTGCTGGCCAGGGCATAGGCAGCTATGTCGACTATCAGCGGTATTGGCAGAATATGATCCGCCGGCTGAGGCGCTCGATGGCGGCACAGTCGGAAGCCGGATGCCTGAGTTGCCGGACAACATCAACGATGAAAGTCCACACCTGGGAAAGCATACCGGAATGAGGCATGGCCGCGTTCAAATGCGGTCTTGGCCTTCCTGCCTGATATGCCTGTTTTTGGGTCTAAGGTTTGGCCTGGCACAAGGAGCCGGAGGCGCCATATTGCACGGCTTCGTGCAGGACAGTACCGGCCGGCCAGTGGCTTTTGCCTCAGCCACCCTTTGGGACTGTGTCGGCGGCAAGGCGCTTGCCTTTTCACTCACAGGTCCCGATGGGCGATTTCAGATCCGTGGGATGGATACGATGCCCAGCGTCTTTCGGATGGTGCTCGAGCACCTGCAGATGCAGCGAGTCGACAGCCTCTGTCTTTGGCAGGGGAAAGAAAATCCACATACGGTTTTCATCTTCCGGATGCAGTATGCCCCGCGCATGCTGGAAGAGATTATCGTTCGTGCGAGGCCCCCTGCCATGATACAACATGGTGATACGTTGGTCTACGATGCAGCGCGCTTTGCTGACGGGCATAGTCGTAAGGTGGAGGACCTGCTGCGGCGCCTGCCGGGCTTTCAGGTGTCTTCGGATGGACGCATCCATGTCAACGGCAGGGAGGTAGATCGGATCCTGATTGATGGTGACGACCTGACGGAACGAAACTATCGGCTGCTCTCGCAACATCTGCAGGCAGCCATGGTGGACAAAGTAGAGGTCATCTCCGCTTATCAGCCGGACAGGCTGCTGGCACAGGTGGAGCGCTCCGACAACGTTGGCATCAACTTGCGCACCGACCATCGTGGAAGGGATCGTCTCACGCTGGACCTCTCCTCTTCGCTTGGCACATCGGGGCGGCATCGCTACGAAGCCCAGTCTGCCTGGTTGTCGGCAAAGGTGAAGTGGCTGAGCAGCTGGCAGGCTAATAATATCTCCAGCCAGTCAGGCATCCTGCCTACGGCAACGCTCAAAGCCACATCCGACGACATAGAAGAGGCTACCTCCTTTTCCTTCCCGCTGCAGACAGGCCGCATAGTCCTACCCTCGCTTGAGCGTGCCTATGTCCGAGACAGCCGGGATGCCTCTATGTTACAGGTGCTGTCGACCCGGGTGGGGAGATATGCCCGCCTTAGAGGGATGACTGCCCTTGGAGGCAGTAGCTGGCAAGCATTGTCTGTGGAGAGGGGTGAGTACAAGACGCCGGATGCGGGGGCATGGATGTTGCAGGCTGACCGGTCATTCCAAGAATCTCTCGCCAGGCAATCTGCGACCCTGGTATGGATACAGGACAGGGGAGCTAAGCACATCGGCTATTGGGCTTTGCAGGCAGGTAAGAACCAGGGTCAGGCCTCTATGTTCAACCGGCTGTCGGGTGCGGTGCATGACAGCGCCTTGGAGCGGATAGACAACCACGCCACCACTGTCCAATGGAAGACAGCACACACCTTCTCGTGGCGTAAAAACCAAGTCGCAAAGCTGCAGTATGTCTTCACGCAGCAACAGTCCTCACAAGCTTTTGCCGTGCTGACAGGCCGCTGGGGCCAAGCTTTCACCGGCAGCCCGCTGGGGTCCTTTTTTCAGCAGGGACTTGCCGGAGTCTTGCGCAGCCAAGAGGCAGACATCACGATTCATCGACGGGGCAGGAGGATGGATGGGAAATTGCGCTGGGATCTGCAGGCATTGACACATCGCTATACGGATCGGTTAGAGGGCGGCCTGCCGGTGCCGATGATGGCCCCTTTTATCCGAGCGGGGTCTACCCTGATTCGGCAGCAGCAGGCAGGCGTTTCGTATTGTTTTGAGGGGCCTCTCCGCCCCGGATGGGCGTTGGAGGGGGCTCTGGGCCTCGGCCCGGGGTTGATGATGATACAGCGGGCTGGCGATGAACTGCATGCAGCAGGCAGTCTATACCGCGCGCAATGCACAGTGCGTAAGGGATCGGCAGGAGGCCCTCAGCTATCGCTGCGGCTCGGCAGTTGGAAGGAGCTGCCGGCGCCGGAGCTTTTTCTGCCAGCATACCTCGACGGAGATGCTACGCTGCGGTCGCCGGCAGCAGCCATCGCCTTGGCAAACAGAAACAAGCTGGAGTTCGCATGTGCCCATCATGATTTGCCACGGGTAAGGTCGCTGGTTGGAACGATGACGGCAGGCTATGACCGGGGACTTTATGTGCCCTATGTCGAACGAAGGAAAGAGTATCTGCGTGTGACGCGGGTGCCAGCAGCACGGCAGTATGCTGCCCGCTTCCACCTGCATGCAGAGCGGTATGTGGATGCCATACGGATCAAATGGGTCAGCGACTGGTCTTGGATGGGCAGCCAAGCCGACGGGTGGCTCAATGGCATTGCTACGCGCCTGCGTTCCGCTCAGACTGCAGTGGACCAGAAGGCAGTGACAGCCTTAGAGGGATGGTTCCAGGTCGAAGGCGGCGGGAGGACTGCCAGGATGTGGAATGAGAGCCTCCCTGTCCGGGGCCAAGCAGTGCGCTACCAGCTATGGCAGCATCATGCGTATCTGAGGGTAAAAGCGGATTGGAAGGAGAAGGCCTTCCTTGCGGTTCGGTATGCCCGATGGCACTTGGCGCAAGGGGCATCTGTCGGGACGCTGGATCTTTTCGGGAGTGTAGTCTTTGGCAAGTCGTTGCGGTTAAGCCTTACCGGCCACAACCTGACGAACGTTTCCAAGATCTCGTTGCGGTCGATCGCCACCAATGAACAACAGGAAGTACAAAACAGCCTGGTCGGCAGATATCTTCTGCTCGGGGTTGTCTGGAGCCTCTAGTCCGCTATACTACCAGAAGCGGATGTACAGGGCTGCCAGCACCATCAGCACAGCCACCACCATCACCAGCACGCGGTTGCTGACGGCGAACATGCCTTTTTCGAATAAGAAGGCCTTTGGGTTCACTGCCGGCCCGGTAAGGCTGATGCCTACCATCAGGACGACCGTGAAGAAGAAGGACCAGCCCATGTTGATTAGGAAGGGAATCTCATAGGCGCCGCTTGCATTACGAAAGGCCGTGTAAAGGATGGTCTCATGCCCCAGCAGTGACACGGCGAAGCTGTTGAAGAAGAAGACGATGAGGAAGCCGGCGATGACGCCTGTCACGGCCGCGGCTCCGGTAGTACGCTTCCAGAACATGCCCAGGATGAAGGCGGCAAAGACGCCCGGGCTGATGAAGCCCGTGTATTTCTGGATGAAGGTGAAGCCACCCGCACCTCCGATGCCTAGGGTGTCGTTCCAGGTGAATACCACGGCCACCGCCATCGCCACGAGGATGACGATGCGGCCGATGCGGACGAGCTGGCGCTCATCGGCGTCGGGACTCACGTATTTTTTGAAGATGTCCAGGGTGAAGATGGTGGAGATGCTGTTGACTTTTCCGGCAAGGGATGCCACGATGGCGGCGGTGAGGGCTGCAATTGACAGGCCCTTGAGTCCGCTCGGCAGGAAGCTGAGGATGGCGGAGTAGGCCCCATCCTTTCCTCCAGCGAGCTGCGGCAGGTGCCCGTTCTGGTACAGCACGTAGGCTGCGATGCCGGGTACCATGACGATGAGGGGCATGACCAGCTTGATCATGGCGGCAAAGAGGATGCCGGTGCGGGCGGTCTGCAGGTCGGCGCCCAGGGCGCGTTGGGTGATGTATTGGTTGCAGCCCCAGTAGTTGATGTTGAGGATCCACTGTCCGGCGAAATACATGGTGATGCCGGGGAGGATGAGGTACTTGTCGACCTCGAGTTGCGGGGCGTCGGGGCCTGGCTTGTCGAGGATGAGATGGAAATGGTCTGGGGCTTGCTGCAGCAGGGTGCGGAAACCGTCGAGCACACCCGAGCCGGCACCGTATTTTTCGCTGACCAAGGACAGGGCCATGAAGGTCGTCGCCAGTCCGCCTACAATGAGCACGGCCACCTGGATGACATCGGTATAGCCGATCACCTTCATCCCTCCCAAGGTGATGATGAGTGCGAAGGCGGCCAGGGCGAGCATGAGGGTATGGAGATACTGGCCACCCATTAGTCCGTTGATGGCGACGGCGCCTAGGTACAGGATGGATGTCAGGTTCACAAATACGTAGAGGAAGAGCCAGAAGACGGCCATGATGAGCGCCACCGTCTCGTTATAGCGTCGGGTGAGGAACTGTGGCATGGTGAGGATGCCGTTCTTCAGGTAGATCGGCATGAACCAGATGGCGATGATGACAAGTCCGAAGGCCGCGATCCATTCATAGGCAGCCACTGCTGTGCCGACGAAGAACCCGTCGCCGCTCATCCCTATGAACTGTTCGGCCGAGATATTGGAGGCGATGAGCGAGGCGCCGATGGCCCACCAAGTGAGGGAGCCTTCGGCGAGGAAGAAGTCTTTGGTGTCGGTGATGGCCTTTCGCTTGCGGAGGTAGATCCAATAGCCGTAGCCGGCGACGAGGAGGAAGTAGAGGAGGAAGACGAGGATGTCGGTGGTGGAGAGGGCGTTCATGTATAGCAGTTGTGGGTTATCACCCGGTCTCCACGCCTTTTCCAAGGCCGGTCCGTTGAGACTTCAAAATAATAAAAACACACTACAGCTTACCTCCTTCCCTTTGCTCATACCAATCCCCTCAGTGGGTAAGGTGAAAACGTTTATCTGTCTGCAGCTATCATTTGCCGAGGTATTTCGCCAGGGTCTCTTCCAGTTCGCGCCCGTGGACGCCTTTTGCGACGATGACACCTTTCGGATCGATGAGGAAGTTGTCGGGGATGGGTTGCACGCCGAAAAGGTTTGCGAGGCTGCTCTCCCGCTTCAGGTCTGAGACATGCCGCCAGGGCAGGGCGTCCTCCCGGATGGCCTTCTTCCATCGAAGGCCGTCTTCATCGACAGAGATGCCGATGATTTCTAAACCCTTGTCTTTGTAGCTGGCATAGAGGGCCTTAAGTCCGGGGTTCTCCTGTCGGCAGGGCACGCACCAGCTGGCCCAGAAGTCGAGCAGCACGAATCGTCCGCGGAAGTCAGTGAGTCGGACGTCACGACCGGAAGTATCAGGGGCGTGGAAGTCGGCCGCTGGCTTTCCTACGAGGCTGCGGCGCTTGCCTTCGACCTTGACGCCGAGCCGTTGCATCAGCGCAGTGCCGCGTACTTCGGGGGAGAGGGCGGCATACAGCCGGTCGAGCCGTTCGAAGGGGATCCTGTCGGCCAACACCCAGAGGCAGGATGCTGAGGCGAAGGATCCGGGGTTTTCCCTGGCCCATGTCTCTCTGACCTGCAGGACAGAGGCTTGCAGCGAGTCCATACGGCGTGGAAGGTCTCGGTAGCTGTCAGTACCACTATCGGCTCGTGCCTTGAGTTCGTTCCTGAGCGACATGATCTGGTCGTACAATGGCTGCTCCAGGCTGCGGAGTCGTGTTTGCTCTTCATTGGCCCGGGTTCCACCGATGCGGACCCGGGCAGCGTCGGAGATATCGGCTGATACTTGAATGACGCCGGGTTCGACAAAAAGAGAGACATCGCCCATCCTCCGTTTGCCGGGCATGGACAGATAAGCCATGTCGATGTATGACGCATGACCACGAAATTGGAAGCTATCGGCTTTCACGAGGATGGCAAACCGCTGGAGTGAGCCTGCTCCATCCTGAAGGCTGAGCTGGAGGGTGTCGTCCCCCAGCCCTCGGATGGCGCCTTTGATCTCGAAGTTGAAGGGTTGCTGCGCCGACGCAGTGCATAGGCATGCGATGAGCCCAATGGACAGAAGAAATAATTTCATATTTATTTATATATTTAAATGAGCCTGTACCGATTTCCAATGTGCTCCATGAAAAGCTCTCGATATGAGTCTCCTCTGGGTAGCTCTTCTCCGGCGATGACGACGCTCTTGCGGGTCACCGTCTCTAAATGTCGCACGGCTACGATAAAGGAACGATATATCCTGAAGAAGCCGGCATCTTTCAGCATTTGTTCGAGGCTACGCATATTCTGGAGGGATAGTATCCTAGATGTGGGCAGGTGTATGCTCACATAGTTTCCGGTGCCTTCGAGGTAATGGATGTCATGTACTCTCACTTTCGTGATTCGGTATTCTGTCCGCACGAAAATAAATTCTTCTTCGAAGGGGTCACTGCTGTTGGCATCCATGCTGGCCGGCAGGTATTTGTTACGCAGTTTTTCAATCGCTTGACAAAAACGTACTCTGGAAAATAGTTTCAGCAGATAATCTGCCACGTTGAGATCGAAACCTTGAAGGGCATAGTCTGGATATGCGTTGGTGAGGATGACGTCTGTCTTCGCGTTGGCGTTCCGTCGAAGGAATTCGAGGCCATTCATCTGAGCCATCTGGATATCTAAGAATATCAGGCTGGTATGCTGGTGGCGGAGAAGCTATGCTTCGACTTGCAGGGGGTTGGTAAAGGTTCCCTGCAGGTCGAGGTCGGCCCTTAGTTTTCTCTTTCCAAATCAGAAATCTTGCGTTACGTCACGACTCTGTCCAAGATGAAACGGTATGCCATAGACAGGAGAGTGAACTGCAGACCTTTCAGTACCTCTGACCGCGCGATTTCACCAACCTTGAGTGATAGTATCACAAGCTCACTGCCGGAACGAGTGAAATATGTGTACATGTCTGGACTCTGCAGAACGTGGTTGTAATACCGAATGATCACATAGGCTGCCAGCGTGATACTGGTCATACCGATGTAGGCGGCCATCCTTTTTTGGTGCAGGTACGCAGGAATCAGCCATATGACATTCACATAGGAGAGCAGAAAATTTGACCAGCTGTCACGGGGGTAGAATGCATAAAGTTCTATCACTGATCTGGAAGAAGACCCCATGCTCATGTAGAGGGAGACCAGCCCGTACCAGACGCCCGCCCAGGCTGAAGAGCAGGCTCCTTCATCAGGATCTCATGAGGTCTTCCATGGCGATGCGGCGGGTGAAAGCCATGTCCGAATATATCCGTTTCTGGGTGAATCGCTTCCAGCCAAGGGTGTCTCCTCCCGCCAAAATCATTGATTCATGGGTCTTTGTACCTAATTCGCCAGGATAAATAGGCAATAATGTTTTATTTTTCGATATCCAATGACTTGGTGTGTATTTTATCGATTGAAACCAAAACTCTACGGGTATGAAAAAAGGACTTGGCCGTGCAATGTCATGGCTCATGGCGGCCTGCCTCGCGCTGCCGGCGACGGCCCAGCCGTCAAGGGTCATCACGGGGCGCGTGACCGATGAGGTACAGTCACCCCTCTCGAACGTGACGGTACAGGTCAAAGGCGGCGGCCAGACGGTCCGCACCGGTGCGGATGGCCGATTCTCGGTACAAGCCGGTGCCGGCGCACAGACCCTAGTATTCAGCTTTGTGGGCATGGAGACGGCCGAGCAGGCAGTCGCCGCCGGAGCCAATGCGGTGAATCTCGTCATGAAGCGTTCCGACGGATCGCTGCAGGAAGTGGTGGTCGTCTCCACTGGCTATCAGACGCTTCCCAAAGAGCGGGCCACAGGTTCCTTCGGGACCGTCAGCCGGGAGCAGCTCGACAAGCCCGCGACCAACATCGCCTCCCGCATCATCGGCACCAACGCCGGCGTGCAGGCGTTGCGCATGGATGAGGAGGGCAACCCCTTCTTCCAGATCCGCGGCCTCTCCACCCTCTATGCCAACCAGGAGCCGCTGGTGGTCGTCGACGGCTTCCCCATCCAGGGCACGTACAACGCCATCAACCCCAACGACGTCGAGTCGGTCACCATCCTCAAAGATGCCGCCGCCGCCTCCATCTGGGGCGCGCGCGCCGTCAACGGCGTCATCGTCGTGACCACCAAGAACGCCGGCAAGGGAACGCCCCTCAAGGTCGAGTTCTCGGCCTTCACGCGTGTTGGCTCGAAGATCGACCTCGACTACGCAAGGCCTCACGCCACGTCGGCAGAGACCGTCGACTATGAGCGACTGGCCTACAACAAATGGGGCGCACAACTCAATACCGGCATCCTCGCCAACCATGTAGCCTGGAACTGGACGCCCGCACAGCTGGCCCTCAACGAGGCCAACCTGGGCTTCATCTCCGCCTCGCAGCGCGACAAGACGCTCGACAGCCTCAAAGGACTCGACAACCGCGCCCAGATATCGGACCTGCTCCTGGCAAAGCCCGTCACCCAACAGTACAACCTCTCCCTCTTCAGCGCTACCCAGCGCATGAGTCAGTCACTCTCGCTGCTGATGGAGAAGAACCAGTCGAACTTCCGCGAAACCTTCAACGACCGGCAGATGATGAACTACCGGACCACGCCCTCCCTGGCGCGCTGGCTCGACCTGTCGCTGAATACGATGCTCCAGTACAACCGCTTCACCACGAACGGCAGCAGCCTCTCTGAGGTCACCAGCCTCTCTCCGTATGAGATGCTGGCCAATCCAGACGGATTGCTTACACAGACAACCCTGCGGTATTACCTTCCCCTCATCCGCCGTCAGGTGCCTGTCAACCTCTTCCCTTACAGCGACTGGAGCTACAACCCCGCCCGCGAGATCTACAGCCGCTCGCTCGTCAACACTGAACTCAACGGCCGCGTGCAGGCAGGCCTCACCCTCAAGCCGATGAAAGGACTCAACATCGAGTCACGCATCCAATACGAGAACTTCAACACCTTCACCCGGAACCTCTACAGGGAGAACAGCTTCATGGTGCGGCAGACCGTCAATCAGGCAGCGTTCTGGACGCCGGGCCTCCCGACCTCATTTACCACCACACCCATTGCCAACCTGCCCAAGGGATCCATCCTCGACCAAAGCCGTACCAACCTCACGGCCTGGAACTTCCGCAACCTCGTCAGCTTCAACCGCTCCTTTGGGAAGGACCATGACATCAGCGCCGTGGCAGGCACCGAACTGCAGAGCTCCGTCCTCCAGAGCTTCGGACAGCCGCGCACCTTCGGCTACAACGATGCCACCCTGCAGCTGGGCATCTTCCCCAACGGTCCGGGCGGCACCCCCTCCAACGGCAACCAGAACGGAACGGGTACACCCACCACCCTCACCATCCGGAACTGGCTAAACCAGACACAGACCTTCGGCTATACCAACTCCTTCGGCTACTCGACAGACCGCTTCTTCTCGGGCTTCGCCAACGCCGCCTATACGTATCGCGACAAATACACCCTCTCCGGCAGCTTCCGCTCCGATGCCTCCAACCTCATCACCGATGACCCGGCCTACCGCTACGCCCCCTTCTGGTCGGCCGGCGCCTCCTGGCAGGTATGGAAGGAGGACTTTATGAAAGGCGTTGACTTCGTCGACCGGCTCGCGCTCCGTGCCACCTACGGCTATAACGGCAACATCGACAAGAGCACCGCCTTCATGCCGCTCATCTCCCTCGGCGCCACGCCCAACGTACTCACTGGCGCCTTCACAGCCACCTTCTCCAGCCTCGGCAACCCGACGCTCCGCTGGGAGAAGACAGGCACCTCCAACATCGGCATCGACTACCGACTGTTCCGCGGGAAACTCTTCGGGAAGCTCGACCTCTACGACCGGAGGGGCCGCGACCTCATCGCGGTGATATCCATCCCCAACGTCAACGGCTCCTCCTCGCAGCGCCTCAACAACGCCGCCATGTCGAACCGCGGCATCGAGCTGGAAGTCGGTACCGAGGCGAGGATCGGCAAGAAGCTGCGCTGGAGCGGGAACCTCAACTTCTCATACAACCGCAACCGTATCACCGACCTGTTCATCGCGCAGTACGCATCCTCGAGCCTCGTGGCACGCAGCACCTCCTCCTATGTCGAGGGCTATAATGCCAACACGATGTGGATGTTCAAGTACACGGGCTTCAACGCGGCCGGACAGCCCACCGTGCTGGGGCCCCGCGCCACCAACTACGACTTGCAGACCTTCGTCCCGGGGGATGGCCGCGAATACCTGGAGAACAAGGGCACCCTGGTGGCGCCCATGACCTTCGGATTCCTCAACAGCTTCAGCTTCGGACAGCTCACCGTGTCTACCATCATCACGGGCAACCTCGGGCATGTCTTCCAGCGTCGCGGTTTCAACTATCCCGTCCAGTGGACCACCCTCCGCATGCTGCCCAACCGGTACGTGTCTGATGTCGTCTCCGGAAAGTCGGCCGACATCCTGACCCTGCCCACCAACCCCAATGAGCCCCGCTACTTCTTCTGGGACCGTTTCTACAACAACCTCTCCTATCTCTCCCAGAGCGCATCCTGGCTGCGTCTGCAGGAGGTCAACCTCAACTGGAGGCTGCCTGCCGCCTGGCTGGGCAAGGCAGGCTTCCGCAACGGATCTGTGTATGTACAGGGCAACGACCTCTTCATCCTACTGGCCAACCGCTACGGAGAAGACCCCATGTATCCGCTCGGCACCTTGAACCCGATGCCCAAGTTCACCTTCGGCTTCAAATGCGAACTCTAACCCCCAACTCCGAGAAACTATGTCACATATGAAACACATAACCATCACACGCCTGCTCGCCCTGCTGCTCGTGATGGCAGGCGCGACCTCCTGCGAGAAGTTCCTTGATGAGCGGCCCAGCAAGAACTCCTCCCTCCCCGTGGAGACGGTCGCACAACTCAACGCGCTGCTGGAGAACTTCAACATCTACTACGCCGACCAGAACCCGGGCTTCCTGCATACCGACGACTATGGACTGACAAAGGCGCTCTACGATGCCCGCCCCGCCGTCAACAACTTCGTCGCCAACCTCCTCCACGCGTTCTGGGACACCGAGAATATCCCCACTGCGACTTCGGGTGACCTCCTCTGGGGGAGTACCTCCGGCGAGTGGCGCGACGTCTTCTACGCGAATGCCGTGCTAGCAAACGTCGACAAGGTCGACGGAACCCCCGAGGAGAAGACCCGCATCAAGGCAGATGCACATCTCATCCGCGCCTACGCCTATTGGCAGATGGTCGAGACCTACTGCCTCCCCTACACCGACGCCCGCAAGGGCGAGCCCGGCTTGCCCATCAAACGCTCGCCCAGCTTCCAGGAGGATCTGAAGCGCGCCACCCTCGACGAGACCTTTCAGTTCCTTGAGGCCGACCTCAAAGAAGCCCTCAAGATCAACAAGCCCCTCGTCGTGGTCGGAAGGCCCCAGCACTGGCGCTCCAGCACCGCCGCTGCCAACGGATTCGCGGCACGGTACTACCTCAGCAGACATAATTATGCCGAGGCCCTCAAGTACGCAGACCTGGCCCTCTCTGAGTACAGTGTGCTGCAGGACTACAACGTCTCGACTGATATGCGCTACGGCAACAACCAGACCGTGGCCCTCAACGCAGGTACGCCCAACGCCTCTACCTTCACCATCCGCTATCCCTATACCCACAACAACCAGATCAACCTGGTCGATATGGTCAGCTGGAAGGAGTTTCTCTACTTCCGCATGCTTAACTACGGCTCCTGGTGGTACATCCCCAGCCAGGAGTTACTTGACTTGTACGACAAGACCAACGACCTCCGCTATGAGTACCACGTCGTGGAAGGATACTCTTACGACCGCGGCATGAACACTTCTCCCGCATACAACTATCCGGGTTATATCCATTTCTTCAAGGACCGCTTGCCCTCAGGTCCCACCACCGCCGAGATGTACCTCATCCGCGCCGAATGCCTCGCCCGCACCGGCAATGCCGCCGGCGCCATGACAGCCATCAACACCCTGCGCGCCAGGCGCATGAAGCCGGGTGCCTGGGTGAACCTCACCGCCAACTCCCCCGCCAACGCAGTGACCAAAGTGCTGCAGGAGCGCAGGCGGGAGATGCCCTTCGGCATGCGCTGGTACGACATCCGCCGGCTCAACCACAACAGCGACCCTTCCGATGACGTCATCATCACCAAGACCTTCTATCCGGTCAACCTGACGGGCGCCGTCACCAGCCAGCCCCCCGTGATCATCACCATCCCGAAGGACTCGCGTAAGTACGCCCTGCCGCTGCCTTTCGCCGACATCCTCTCCAGCCAGGGACAGCTGGAGCAGAACAAATACTGATCCCACCCTTTCCACTAGCATACCCGCATCCCTCCCCCCATGGAGGGAGGGATGCGGGACCAATGACCCGACATGAAACGATTGCCTGTCTTTCTCCTCCTCCTGTCCGCCCTCCGCCTCGACGCTCAATCGACACGTCCGACCCTGCGGACTGTCAATCCCGACAGCGTCGCCCACTGGGTCCGCCGCGTCGAGTCCTCTCCCGACAGCATTCAGTACCATACGGCCTACCTGCGTTCCATCGGCTGGGAGTCGGCGCTCTTCTGGCAGGCTGAACGCTACAAGTCGAAATTCGACAGCACCGAGGCGGCCATCCGCAGCCAGTACGAGACCTGGTCGCGCCGCTTTCCCAACAGCGCCACCGTGGCCCATGCCATCGGCACCGCCTACTATGAATGCGAGAGCCCCAAGGCCACGGCCTACCTCAAGCGCACTGTGGAACTCGACCCGCGCAACGCAGAGGCCTACCTGCAACTCGCCATCGATGCCGAACGCTGGGGCAACCGCAACGACGCCAAGGAATACATGCGCCTCGCCTCCGTGGCCGACACGAAGAATCCCGCCTATTCCTTCTACTACGCCATGTACTTCGACGAGGAGGACATGAACGTCTTCCAAACCCTCATCTACCAGCTCGCCGACCGATTCCCCGCCCACGAACGCGGTGCCCAGGGCCTCTACTGGCTGGGCTATAACATACGCGACAATGCCGGCAAGATCAACGTATGGGAGGACCTACGGAAACGCTACGACCCGCAGGCCTTCAGCTGGTCAGCCGGTGGCATGAGCCTGCTCTATCAGGCATACCTCGACGCCGACCGCTATGCAGACGCTGCTGCCCTCGCCAAGGCGATGTCCGTCAAGCCCGGATGGGACGACCGCATCGACCTCGCCCATCGCCTCTCCGAGGCCGACAGGCTACTGAAGGCGGGCAGCCATCGCGAAGCCTATCAGGCCATCACCGGCATCAAGAAGACCCGCAACACCGAGGCGGCCACCAAGGTGCCCATCCTGGAGGCCCGACTGGCCGACCTGTCCGGACATACCGACAGCGCTTACGCCAAACTCCTCCGCCTCCAGGCCAAGGCACCCACCGACGCGAGGCAGACGGCCATCGAAGCCTATGCCGCCAAACTCGGCAAAGCGGCCGGACAGGTCCAGTTCGACCTGAAAGCCATCCGCGCCGTGACCACCAAGCCCGCCTTTCCCTTCGACCTGCATACCTATTCCCGCAGTGCCAAGGGGCGCCTGGCCGACTACAAGGGCAAACCTGTCCTCCTCACCTTCTGGTTCCCGGGCTGCGGCCCCTGCCGAGCCGAATTCCCGCATTTCGAGAACGTCGTCAAGAAATTCCGCAAGTCCGAACTGGCCTACGTTGGCATCAACGTGCTGCCGATACAGGACGACTACGTGCTGCCGTTCATGAAGGGGACGGGCTACAGCTTCATACCCCTCCGCGCCACCAACGACTGGGCACAGGAGAAGTACGGCGTCCGAGGCCAACCCACCAACTTCCTGATTGACAAGGAGGGCAACATCGTCTTCGCCAACTTCCGGACGACGGCCGAGAACGAACGCACCCTCGAACTCATGATCCGCTCCCTGCTCTGAACCCTAGCGTATTCATTCCATAACGAACATCCTCCGTGTAGCCACCCTCGGCTGCCTCCTGCTTTCCGGGATCTTATGCCGCGCACAGCAAGGGATCTACCGCATCCGCGGCACTGTCGAAGGTCTCGACAGCCGCATGATGTACCTCATCATCCAGGACCCTGAAGCATCCGGCGGATACCGCCGCGACAGCATCCCCGTTCAGGATGGCCGCTTTCATCATACCGGCAGCATCAAGGCCTTCACCTATGTGACGCTCTCACCCAACATGGAACGCGTCGTCAAGCGCGTCGGTCGTGGCTATTATCCCGTTAAGTCATCCCTCTTCCAATTCTTCCTCTTCCCCGGGGCAGACGTCACCTTGTCCGGACGGATTACCGACAGGGTCGACGCCTATCCCTCCGGCAATCCCGCCAACCAGGACCTCGCTACCCTGTGTCGAAGCATCAATCCCTTGGTGAACCAATCTGTCAACTTCAGCGTCCGCATCGACAACCAGGAAGTGACCGACACCACGCTGATCACCCGGATGAAAGATACCATTGCGTCGCTGGATGCGCAGGTGATCGAGATGAAAAAGAACTTTCTCCAGGCAAACGCCAACTCCCCTGCCGCTGCCTGGCTGCTCTCCGATATGATGATCCGCACGCAGGTACAGCCCGAAGAAGCCATCACCGCCTTCCGGCAACTCGGCGGCAAACTGTCCGACAATCCCTACTACCGGGAAGTCGCCGGCCGTGTCGCCGGCATCGAGCAGACGCGTCCCGGCAAGACGGCGCCCGACATTGTCTCCCGCAACACACCCGACAGTTCTCTGTTCTCGTTGGCAGCCCTTAGAGGAAAGTTTGTCATCCTCGACTTCTGGGGCACCTGGTGCGGTCCCTGCATCGCCGGCATGTCCCGCATGAAGGAGATCCTCGACAAGCACCGGAGTCGGATGGAGATCGTAGGCATTGCGCAGGAGTCGGACGGCGGCGGCCGCTGGCGGAAATACCTCCATGACAAGCCCGAATATGGGTGGCACCATGTGCTGAATGTGAAGTCGGACGATATCATCGTGAAGTACAGCGTGGCGGGCTATCCCACCAAGATCATCCTGAGTCCGGAAGGAAAGATCCTCAGTAGATTTGTCGGGGAAGACGAAAACTTCTACACAAAGCTGGAGGCAGTACTGCAGTAAAGCATCCATGGGTGGTATGGATGAGGTCGTGTTTTTGACATAATACTATCGAAGACTCACAATATCTCCCACATGAGACCTCCACGTGCCCCCTATCTGCTATCGTCGGTACTTGTATCTTTTTTTCTATCTGTGTCCGTATTTGCCCAGCAAGCAAACAGAAACCCAGAAGCCAAGCCTCCCAGCCGCAACATTTTTCGGACCAACCTCACTTCCATGGCCTTCCGGAACTACGAGTTCCAATATGAGCGCATGATTGCCTGGCGTACTTCCCTGGGTCTGGCCTACCGAAGCATGCCTTCCGGTCCCATCCTCTTTAAGGATATGATCCTAAACTCGATGGACGATACCGGCAATCCCGGGGATGTCGACGCCCGCCAGGAGGTGGAGTCTATCCGGATGAAGAACTATGCCATCACCCCTGAGATCCGCTTCTATGCAGGCAAGAAGGGCTATGGCCATGGCTTCTACCTCTCGCTGTTCTTCCGACATGCCAGCTATACCATCAATAACATCTCCATAGACTATACGGACAATGCCGGTGCCAGCCAGACCGTCTCCCTTACCGGCATGCTCACCTCCAATACCGGTGGGTTGATGATCGGATCCCAGTGGATGATCGCCAGGCGGGTGGCATTTGACTGGTGGATCCTAGGACCGCATGTTGGTACCGCCAAAGGCACGCTGGCAGGCCGCAGCACCCAGGCTATGAACACCAACGACCAAAACAGCCTCCGGTCAGAACTTACAGAAGCTTTGAGCGGCCTCCCCTTCTTCGTCAACAACACCATCCATGTTAGCTCCAACAGTGCCAGCATATCCCTCCGCGGTCCCTGGGCGGGGCTTCGGGCAGGCTTCTCACTGGGCTTCCGGCTCTGAGGCGTCGACTACCGCAGGGGATGATCGATCGCCTTTCAACCCAACCACCAAGATGACCATGAGGAAATTTATTGTGCAGATTCTGAGCCTGCTGGCAGCTGGGATGTTGCTGCTGTCGCCTGGTGTCCGGTCACAGTCGCCGGCCATACACAGAGGCCGCGCCTCCCATGCCACCCCCATCCGCTTCTCGCTGAACGCTTTCTCGTTCAACGACCTCTTGCTGGCACGCAACAGCCGCGACAGTTTTCCTGTGTATACCATATCCAACCTGCTCGACTGGTGCGCGGGGCAGGACCTGGAGGCCATCGACATCACCGGCTATTACTTTCCCGGCTATCCGGCCGTACCCTCCGACGCATTCATTGAGCGCGTCCGGGAGAAGGCGAAAGCCTTGGGTCTCGCCATCAGCGGCACCGGCATCCGCAACAACTTCGCCTCGCCCGACCCGGCCGTCAGGAAGGCCGACGTGGAGTTGGCCAAACGCTGGATCGACGTCGCTGCAAAACTTGGCGCCCCCGTCCTGCGCCTCTTCACCGGCACCGTGCCCAAGGGCTACGAGGACCGCTGGCAGGAGGTCGCAGACTGGATGGTGCCCTGCTTCCGCGAATGTGCCGAATACGCCGCCACAAGAGGCGTAAGGATCGGCATCCAGAACCATGCCGACATGCTCTCGACGGCAGACCAGTGCCTGCGGCTCCTCAAGGCCGTCGACCATTCAGCGGTGGGACTGATCATTGACACGGGCAGCTTCACCACGGCCGACCCCTACGACGACATCGCCCGCACGGCGCACCTGGCCATCAACTGGCAGGTGAAGGTCTCCCTCCACGGCAAGCCACCCCGGAAGACGGACTATACAAAAGTGATGCGGATCCTCAAGGTCGCTGGCTACAAAGGATTTCTGCCGGTCGAGACGCTGGCGACGAAGGGCCTGCCCTACGATCCCTTCGCACTCGTGCCCGCAATGCTGCAGGAGATGGCAGCAGCGCGTAAGGTGGTATTTTAGTCACCCCGCAACCTGCAGCAGACGGACCCTCCTACTGCCATTCCGTAAGCTGGAAAGCGCTAACTTCCTCCTTTCCTCTTATGATCTCGATGTATGATGTACATGCGTAAATCCCTTCTGAGTATTGCCGTCGTATGGATGGCTGTCTTCTGCGCTACGCCGGCTACGTCTCAGACCGCATGGCTCGTGTCGGCCCTCGACGGACGCGATGTCTCGAAACTGCTCCTCCCCAAAGAACGCTGGGTGCGATACCCGGCCTATGCCGACAGGGCCGCATGGGACCGCCTCACCGCCACCCGCAAAGCGGACATCGTCAAAGCCGGAGAAGCTTACCTGAAGTATGAATGGAAGGTGGTCCGCGCCACCGACTATCTCGCCTTTGAACGCACAGGCAATCGTGTGCTGATGCAGGACCCCTTCGGTGCCAACAACAAGGCCGTCATGGCCCTGTTCCTCGCCGAACTCGCCGAGGGGAAGGGCCGTTTCCTCGACGCGCTCGTCGATGGCGTATGGCACACCTGCGAGATGAGCACCTGGGTGCTCTCGGCCCACCTGCCTGTACAGCGCAGCAAGCGCTCGCTGCCCGAGTTGGACGAGACGATCATTGATCTCACTTCCGGTGATCTCGGATCGATGATGTCGTGGATACACCATTTTCTCGCCCCCGAGTTCGACCGCATCAACCCGGTGATCTCCAAACGCATCCGCAAGGAGGTGAAAGAACGCATCCTCGACCCGTACCTTGTTCGCAGCGACTACTGGTGGCTGGCGCTGCAGGGAAGCCCCGACCAGATGGTCAACAACTGGAACCCCTGGTGCAACTTCAATGTGCTGGCCTGCTTCCTGCTGATGGAGCCGGACCCGGTACGCCGGGCAGAAGGCGTCCAAAAAACGATCGCCTCCACCGATCGCTTCATCCGCTACACCAAAGATGATGGCGCCTGCGAGGAAGGGCCTTCCTACTGGGGGAATGCCGCCGGCAAGCTCTACGACTACCTGCAGCTGCTGTCGTATGCCACCGGTGGCAGCATCGACATCTTTCAGCAACCCAAGATCCGACACATGGGCGAGTACATCGCCCGTTCCTATATCGGGGATGGCTGGGTGGTGAACTTCGCCGACGCCTCTGCCAAGGGAGGTGGCAACCCCGGTGTCATTCACCGATACGGCAAGGCCGTCGGCAGCGCTGAGATGATGGGATTCGCGGCCTGGCTTGAACGCCGAAAACCTTCGCGCGGGCATGAAGAGCGGGATGCCTTCCGTGCCCTGGAGTCCTTACAGTCGTACCACGATCTGGCTGCTACCAGCCCCGCCCTGCCCGCCATCAGATCTTCCTGGTACCCCCAGACGGAGTTCTGCTACATACGGGCCGGCGAGGCCTTCTTCGGCGCCAAGGGTGGCTACAACGCCGAGAGCCATAACCACAACGACGTCGGCACCTTCATCTACTACTTGAGGCAGAAGCCCCTCCTCGTCGATGCAGGCGTTGGAACCTACACACGCTTCACCTTCGGCCCCCAGCGCTACACCATCTGGACGATGCAGAGCGACTACCACAACCTGCCGCGCATCAACGGTGTCCCACAGAAAGATGGACGCACGTTCCGCTCCCGCGGCGCATCCTTCGATTCCGCGGCACAAAGCTTCAGCCTCGACATTGCCGGCGCCTATCCCTCGGAGGCCTCCATCCAGCAGTGGCAACGCCACTACAGCCTTTCCGAGGACGGGAGACTCGATATCCTGGAACGCTTCGAGCTGGATGCCGTCAAGGAGGCCAACCGACTGCAATTCCTTTCAGCCGTGCCGCCGGTAGAGGCATCACCGGGACGGATCGATCTGCATAACGGAGACGCTCACGCGAACATGGAGTACAATCCCAAACTCCTTTCCTTCACCTATGAGAAGGTCGACATCGACGACCCCCGCCTGTCGGACGCATGGGGCAAAGCCCTGTACCGCCTTATATTCACCGACAAGAAGCCAGCCAAAAAAGGCTCCTACCGAATCGCCATCCGCCCATCCTGAAAAAATTCAAATCTAAGCCTCATGATAAAAACGACCTGCATAGTCATCGCATCCCTCCTCTCCTTCCTTGCCCTGCAGGCACAGCCCCTCTCGGGAGAAGCCCTCAAGGCCAAACTCCGCAGCAACCTCGACCTGGCCGTGGGGCAGTACAAGCTGCTGCAGCGCAACGTGCCTGCTGACCGCATGCCGCAGAACTTCGACATCACCACGGGTACACTCAAGACCAGTGACATCACCTGGTGGTGCAGTGGCTTCTTCCCCGGCACCCTTTGGTATCTGTTCGAGTACAGCAAAGACAGGGAACTCCGCGGGATCGCCGAGGCACGCCTCCGGCAGATGGAGCCGATGAAGCACTACACCGGCAACCACGACCTCGGCTTCATGATGTACTGCTCCTTCGGCAACGCCTACCGCATCACGGGCAACCTCGCTTATAAGACGACCATCGACACATCCGCCCAATCGCTCGCCACGCGCTTCCGGCCGCAGATACAATCGATACAGTCGTGGGACTCCAGCAAGAACTTCCGCTGCGCCGTGATCGTCGACAACATGATGAATCTGGAGTTGCTGTTGTGGGCCGCCGCCAACGGCGGAAGCCCGCGTCTGCGAGAGATCGCCGTCACGCATGCCAACACCACCATTGAACGACATTTCCGTCCCGATAACGCCGCCTTCCATGTGCTCGACTATACCCTTGGAGAGGGTGGCCGACTGCTGCGCAAGACCACCTGGCAGGGCTTCTCCGACAGTTCCGCCTGGTCGCGCGGACAGGCATGGGCGTTGTACGGGTTCAGCAGTATGCACCGTCTGACAAAGGATGTTCGCTACCTCAACCAGGCTCGTAAGCTGGCTGCCTTCATCCTCAACCATCCCAGGCTCCCAAAGGATGGCATCCCCTATTGGGATTTCGATGCGCCCAACATTCCCAACACGCTCCGCGATGCATCTGCCGGTTCCATTCTGGCTTCGGCCTTCCTTGAGATGTCCGGACAGGTCAAGGGCAGCGAAGGCAACCGCTATCTGCATGCCGCCGAGAACATTCTTACCACTCTCTCCACCGACACCTATCTGGCAGCACCCGGCAGCAACGGAGGCTTCCTCCTCAAACATAGCGTCGGCGCCTTGCCCCTCAAAGGCGAGGTAGACGTAGCTCTTACGTACGCCGACTACTACTTCGTAGAGGCAATGATGCGCTATCTCGCACGATAGTGGATACCCATATCCACTATCGGCACCCAAGATCTTTGATCAACGGGTTCGAACAAGGGTGGTGTAAAGACAGGCCATCCCGGTTTCCTCGTGCCTCCGGGACTTCGTGCCAAGTGCGTCGGCCTACATAGTCAAGAAGCCCACAGGAACGATCCCATGGGCTTGTTGGTTGTTGGTAAAAACGGTTCGAATATCAGCCCGCTGCCAATGCCCGTACCTTCCCCAGGGCAGCACTGAGCTTGCGTGTCCAGTAGGCCATGCGCAAACGTTGCATGAAGCCAAGGCCTCGCAGCTTGAGGGTGGTGGCTCTTGCCGTCCGCACTACATCCTGCAGACTAACCTCATCACGCAGATAAGCAGTCAGCAGGTCAGGTTCGGGCCATAATACAAAGCGGGCACCATAGCAGTTCACCAGCAGCACTTTGGTCCCGTCCTTGCGGTAGTCATACAGGGCAAACCCACTCGTAATCGCACTGCGTGGCAGGCTGTTGGAGTAATGACTGGCAGGGCTGAAGTATACATAGTCTTTTAAGATGGCCATAGTTTGTGTTTTTTAGGTAATCGGATACGGGCGGATGCACCCATATTAAGAGACTACAAGGCTAAGAAATGGCTGCATCAAATTGTTTAATCTTTCTGATTGTTTTTCCACATTCCTCCAAAAAAATTGTGACACAAGGTTTCTCTGGCAGATTGAATAAAAAGCATGGCATAGCCGATAAAGAATAAAAATGATAAATCGATTTTCCCGATGGGATATGCCATAGAATGCCTATTTTAAATGTCGCAAGCAGCTAATTCTATAGTATGAGGTGCTGGTTTCATGGTCTTTGCACTTTCTTGCTCTTGCTGTGCTGGCGCACTGGCATAGCGGGCGACTTGCTTGGTGGCGTGGGCCGCGCCTCAATCGTTCCTTCCACGCCCATTTTTCTGTCCGGCTATGCCGTCCGGGAAAAGGTTTCGCAAGGGGTGGCTCATCCGATACAGGCGAAGGCCATGGTTATCCGTGCTGATGATGGCCAGCAGGTTGTCATCCTCACCACCGACCTCTTAGGGATCCCGCATCATCTGTCGGAGCGCGTAGCAGAACGGCTGATGGAGAAGCATGGCGTCCTCCGATCGCAGCTGATGCTCAACGCCTCGCACACGCATGCGGCACCGATGATATGGCCTTCGCTCAGCATCATCGCAGAATACAGCGGCGATGACCAACGGTTGGTGGTGCAGTACGGACTGCAGCTGGCAGAACGGATGGTGGAGGCCGTCGATGCAGCCTTTTCCAGCCTGCAGCCGGTGCGGCTCTCCATCGGTACTGACAGTGCCGGTTTTGCCTACAACCGCCGCCTGCCCAGTCCCGCAGGATTCATCAACAGCCAGAACACTGCGGGGCCGGTCGACCGCCAGGTGCCTGTATTGCGTATGGAGAGCCTGCAGGGACAGGTACTCGCTCTGCTGTTCGGATATGCCTGCCATAATACAACCTTGGGTGGCGACAATTACCAGATCTGTGGTGACTATGCCGGCTTCGCGCAGTCGTATATCGAAGAAGAACTGCACGGCAGTATAGCCTTGTTCATGACGGGTTGTGCGGGAGACCAGAATCCCTATCCACGTGGAACCATGGCCTTGGCCCGTCAGCACGGTCGATCTCTTGCCGATGCAGTGATGCGTGTTGTCAATCGTCCCATGACCCCCGTGGGCGCTGAAATACGCACGGCGCGGGAGGAGACAGCCCTGGCGTTGAGGCCTTATCCGACGGAGCGTTATTTGTCTGACCTGACGGGTGAGAATAAATATCTCCAGCGCCGTGCACGCCTCTACATGGAAGCATATAACAAAGGATGGGATATCGACACCTACCACTATCCTGTACAAGCCATCCGTCTTGGTCGCGAGTTCACCATCCTGGCGCTGGCGGGCGAGGTCGTAGTCGACTACTCTCTTCGCGCGAAGCGAGAATTCCCCGACGCAGGACTCTTCGTGGCCGGCTATTCGGGAGAAGTTATGTGCTATATCCCTTCTAAGCGCGTGCTGCTCGAAGGCGGCTATGAGGCCGAGGACAGCATGATCTACTACGGCATGCCCGGACCCTTCGACGAGCGCATCGAGGAGCAGGTCTTTGAGGCCATCAGAAAGGTGATGCGCCGCGTACGCCGTTGACGAAGGCCGGGGAAATTGAAAAGCATGGGAAAACATGACAATGCGTCCTTGAGTGCCGCAGCGCTCAGTCCCTGGCAGACGGCGGTGTCCATCGGCATCATCGGGCTGATGTTCTTCATCTTCGGCTTCGTCTCCTGGGCGAACGCAATCCTCATTCCTTATTTCAAGATCGCCTGCGAGCTGAACAACTTTCAGGCCTACCTGGTCACCTTCGCCTTCTACATTTCGTACTTCGTAATGTCGGTTCCATCCTCTTATATGCTTAAACGGATAGGCTTTCGGATGGGGATTATGACAGGCTTCTGGATCATGTCGGTCGGAGCGCTCATCTTCGTGCCGGCAGCCATGACGCGCACCTATGGCGTCTTTCTGATGGGACTTTTTACACTTGGGACGGGCCTCGCCATCTTACAGTCGGCAGCCAATCCCTACATCACAGTGTTGGGACCGAAAGACCGCGCCGCCCAGCGCATCAGCATCATGGGCATCTGTAACAAGGGGGCTGGTATCCTCGCCCCGTTGGCATTCGCCGCCGTCATCCTTCGGGCGACCGATACCGATCTCTTCAAACAATTGCCCTCCATGACGGGCGTTGCCCGTGCTGCTGCGCTCGACGCGTTCATCCGCCGCGTCATCACGCCCTACCTCTGCGTCAGCACCGTGCTCTTCGCCCTCGGACTCTTCATCCGCTTCTCTCCTCTGCCTGAGATCGATACTGAGCAGGAGACGGGCGAGATCGCTGCCGCTAACTCTGCCAAGACCAATATCTTCCAATTTCCGCACCTCATCCTCGGTGCCATTGCCATCTTCTTGCATGTCGGCAGCCAGGTCATCTCCATCGATACGGTCATCGGCTATGCCGGCTCCATGGGTATCGACTTGCTGGAGGCCAAGGTCTTCCCCTCCTACACGCTTACAGCCACCATCGTGGGATACGTCATGGGTATCCTGCTGATCCCGAGGTTTGTCAGCCAGACCCATGCCCTGCGATTCTGCACCCTGCTCGGGACGACGCTTACGCTGCTGATCGTAGGGACGGGTGGGACGGTCCGCATCCTGGGGCATACGGCTGACGTGTCGATCTGGTTCGTCGTGCTGCTCGGCCTTGCCAACTCGCTTATCTGGGCCGGCATTTGGCCGCTGGCACTCGACGGCCTAGGCCGCTTCACCAAGCTCGGAGCCTCTGTGATGATCATGGGCCTTTGTGGCAATGCTATCATGCCGCTGGTCTACGGCCATTATGCGGACTTGTACAATCTGAAGTCCGCCTACTGGGTGCTGCTGCCCTGCTACCTGTACCTCGTGTACTACGCGGTCCACGGGCACAGGGTGCGCAGTTGGCGGCGCTAGCTGGACCGACAGGAAAACGCTTATCCAATCAAAAAATACAACACATGTCGATGCGATACGACCGCAGGAAGTTCATCCAATCAGCCGCAGTGGTCGGCGCCGGCCTCGGGATGGGTGGACGACTCACTGCCTCTCCGAATACTGTCGGTTACACAAGAACTTTGACGGTCGAAGCCGGCCGTCGTATTGGGATCATCGGTCTAGATACCTCGCATGCGACGGCCTTCACGCAGGTGCTCAATGGACCTAAGGCCAGTGATGAGTACGCCGGCTACCGCGTGGTGGCCGCCTATCCGCAGGGGAGTTTAGACATCGTTTCCAGCGTCGAGCGCATTCCCGCCTACACCGAGCAAGTACGGAAGCAGGGTGTGGAGATCGTCGGTTCCGTGGCTGAGCTGCTGCAGCGTGTGGATGTCGTGCTCCTAGAGACGAATGACGGACGGAGGCATCTTGAGCAGGCGCTGCAGGTCTTCGAGACTGGCAAGCCTGTGTTCATCGACAAGCCTGTGGCGGCCTCGCTCCGGGATGCCGTGGCGATCTATGCCGCTGCAGAGAAGCGGGCAGTGCCTGTCTTTTCCTCCTCCTCGCTGCGCTATACGCCCAACGTGCAGGAGGCTGTTGCTGGCAAGGCAGGGAAAATCCTGGGGGTCGACGCCTGGAGTCCCATGAAGATCGAGAAGACCCATCCCGACCTCTTCTGGTATGGCATCCATGGGGTGGAGACGCTGTTTACACTGATGGGGATGGGCTGCCGCTCGGTGCGTCGTACCCGCACAGAGGAGGCAGAAGTCGTCACTGGCATCTGGGCCGACGGACGCATCGGCACGTTCCGCGGACTCTTGAAAGGGAAGCAGGATTACGGTGGTACCGTCTTCGGTGAGCACTCGATCCTGACCGTTGGCCCGCATGTCGGCTACGAGCCATTGTTGCGGCAGATTATCAGATTCTTCCAAAGCGGTAGGTCACCTGTTTCGGCCGTTGAGACAACGGAGATCTTCGCCTTTATGGAGGCGGCTGAAGAGAGCAAGCGCAGCGGTGGTAAAATGGTTGAACTCGAAAAGGTGCTTCGTAAGGCGGGAGGAAGAGGGTGAAAAGAACTTTTCGGAATGTATTGCTCGTTCTGAAGTCACTATCCGGCAGTGACTGTGGTTGTGGCCGGAGATACTGCCACATTGTAGACGGCAGTAGATGTTTTCTGTCGCGAAATTTGCTTTCGTCTCATCGAAGATTTCATCAAGTAAAGTACTGCTCCTGCAAGCCGAGACAAGTTTGCTAACAGATGGCTGCTCGTGGCTGGGGGTCGATATGGAGGGCTGCCGCCATCCGGCCCTTACCGGCCGTCCGTCGACAGGCGCAGGAAGTCATCCATCTGCAACGGGTCGACGGCGGGGTTGAATGGCCAATTCGCCTCGCTGCGAAGCAGATCCCGCCATCGCCGTCCGAGTGCTGTAGCGGAAGAGGCGTTGGGTAGTAGCACATAGATGGCGACCTCTGTGATGCGGTCGTTCAGCATCAGCCCGCCACCCGACGCAAGGGTGTAGGCCATTCGTCGAAGGCCGTCCACTTCCAACTTCCAGAGTTGCCAGGAATCGCTTACCCAATCGGGCACTTGGAAGCGGAGGGCTGCTGTTCGGTCGGGGGTAAAGACGAATGTCTTGCTGTCCAGATCGGCGCGGTAACGGAGGTCGAGGGCGAAGAGTAGGATACCATCAGGGGCAACGAAGGTCGACACATCCCAGTCGGGCCCTTCGGACGTCGCTAGACGCTTGTAATACCATTGAGCGCCTTGCAGGTAGAACGGTTCTAGGAGACGCACCTCCCGGCCGATGCGCTGCATGGGGGCGAGCAGTTCGGGGAACATCCGGAGGGATTTGTAGGATAGATTGAACCAGTAGAGGCTGGTGATGCCGCTGGCGAGGGCGTGGTAGGCCTGGCTACGGAGTTCGGATGCCGTTGGCGACCTGCGTCTTCGGCCGCCGTAGACCTCCCAACCTTCATGCGGCCCTTGCGACCAATATGCGATCGGCAAGGGCCTGTTGAGGGCTTTGAGCGATCGGGTCATCGTACCGATGGTTTCTAGGGGCGCCCCCCATCCGATGCGTTGCCCGTTCCATCTGTCGTAGGCCCGCCAGTCATCGGCAGAAGGGGCGCTGACACGATAGGCATCAAAGTGGGGGTAGTCGGACAGGCCGGCGTAGAACCGCCATATCCGCTCTTCGCTGTGGGTGAGGGTGGTGGGGATGCGGGCGGCCGCGTAGGGCAGTAGTTGCCGGCTGACAAGCTGCGGGTCGACGGGCCTTCCACCTCCGTACTGCGGTTCACCGAGGAATTCGATACCGTGAATGCGGGGCAGGAGGCTATCGCGGTCAAAGCGTTGCCAGGGCGTGAGGTGCCCGAAGTATTTGATGGGCCATTTTCGGAAGAGGCTGTCAACATCGCTGTAGCCGGGCTGGCCGGTGTAATGTGCGGTGTTGACGTAGAGGGATTGCAGGGTCTGTCGGAAGTGGGTGTTGATCAGGGCAGGCCGATTCTGAATGGCACCATTAGCCCAGCCGCCGCTGATATCAAAGGCTTCCTTGCGGAGCTTCATATAAGCCCATAATTCGATCCTTGCACCTTTGGCATCTGAGAGTCGCAGCTGGATGGCGGTGTTTACGGACCTGAAACGGTCTGACTGGAATTGCAGCAAACATCTACCCCGGGCGCGCAGCCGCCTATGAGATGGCAGCGTAAGGCTGGGTCGCAACGGCTGCCCGGGGAAAAGGAATTGCCAATCCCCTTCGGACTGTGGCTGCCAAAGGATCATGTCATCAACCTGCCATTCTGTATCTGAGTCATTCACTAGGTGCAGGGTGGCTTTCGAGGGCAGGAGGGCGTCCGCCGGACCGGTACAGGTTAGGGAGGCGATCCATGTGGATGGTGTCGTGTCGGCAAGGGTCGTGTCAAGGTCGGCTGTCTGCAGGTGAAAGCGCCCACCCCGCAGCCAGCAGGTATCCTTTCCGTTGAACTGCCAGACCATAAGCGCTCCGGTAGGGATGACGGACGGGAAGGATGTGTCCTGTTCGGGGAACCGGTACCAGGAGAGCCGGCCTTCGGCATGCCACTGGTCGGGTGAGATGCCATTGATGCGGGCGGAGCGGTTCCCGGCCATGGTCAAGGGATGGGTAGCTCGGTTCCGTATGAACAGCTGGTAGCGGGCCGACAGTTCCGCTCCGTGCGGGACTCGGTAACGCATCTCAGATTCGATGCTGTGTCCGACCCGGTGGAGCCCTTCTACGCGGAGGTTGGATTGTGTGTTTCCCTTGCTTGCCGTGGCCAGCATGATGGCCCATATCAGCAGGATTCGGCAGGGGTAGAGGCTCATATGTTAGAGAGAGAGATCAACGTACGAAATATACAGTTAATAAAATCTTCTATTTATTTCAATTGAAACTTTATAAAAAAAAGCTCATAAAAATTGTTTATCAATTTTTATGAGCTTTTCTATGTGCTGTAGGGGGAGGAGTCGAACCTCCACGAGGACGTTAGCCGCTGCACAAGATTGTAGAGGGTGCTACCCTCAACCTACTGGTGGTCAACCCCAGTCGGTCCGCACGTCTGCGGATCGGCGTTATGCAGTGTTTATCCGGGAATCCCCACCCTCGAGACAAGAGGGCATGTCTGCCAAGATTTCATCACCCCACAATGTAGAAGAACACGATGGCTTTAAGACATGGTAAAATTAGGCTAACTGCCAGATATCTTGCAAATATTTCAAGAATTATTTTTTAATTATAGAAAAATTATAATAATTTGCACTATATATTGGAATTAATTCAAAACAGATTTCCACAATGGCCGGAAAATTGAATCTTGACAAACTCGACCTCCAGATCATCCACGAGATGATGGAGGATGCAGGCATCTCCTACGCCGACCTGGGCAAGAAACTTTTCGTTTCGGGCGGCACCATCCACGTGCGCATCAAGAAACTGCAGGAACAGGGCGTGGTGAAAGGTACGAGACTTCATGTCGACCTCAAACAGCTGGGCTACGACATCACTGCCTTCGTCGGCATCTACCTCGAGAAGAGCTCGCTCTACGACCAGGTCGCCGAAGACCTCCGCAAGATCCCCGAGATCATCCGCATCAACTATACCACCGGCAACTACAGCATGTTCCTCGAAGTGGTGGCCCGCGACATCAACCAGCTCCGCAACGTCCTGCACGACCAGCTGCAGAAGATCAAAGGCATCGAGCGGACCGAGACGCTCATCTCCCTCTCCGAAAGCCTCAACCGCAACGTGCAGGTAGCCCTTTGAACCCCTGTACGGTGGCGCCCCTACAGAAGAAATTTCTCGGCTCTCTGCTGCTGCTGATCGTACTCAACGCGCTGGTGAAGCCTGCGTGGATCTTCGGCATTGACCGGAACGTCCAAAACATCACCGGCTTTGCAGAGTACGGGCGCTACTTTGCCATGCTGGGCTTCTGCCTGGTCTTTGGCGTACTGCTGGATCCTGGACTGAACATCTACCTCAACCGCCAAGCTGCCTTGCAGCCGTCGGACCGGGTGGCGCTGTTCTGGGATGTCCTCTATGCCAAGGGCTTTCTATTTGTATTGTATGGCGTCGTCGTTGGGGCTTTTGCCTGGGCCATGGGCATAGAAGACTTATCCTATCTTTTCCCCTTCGTCGTCTTGGTGATGTTGCTCTCGCTGCTTGGATTCCTTCGGGCCTATCTCTCCGCGGCGCAACAGTTTCAGCAGGATTCGGTGCTCTCGGTGATGGACAAGGGTATTGTCATCGTAGGGGTGGGGGCGATGGTCCTCTTTCCAGATCTCATCGGGCCGGTCACCATCCATCGATTTGTATGGTTCCAATCCCTTGCGATTTTCTGTTCCATTCTGTTGGCATGGGGCTTCATCCGGCGTGCTGTCCACGGTTTTGGCTTCCGCCTTTTTCGGGGTTTTCGTGGTGAGTTGTTCCGCTCCAGCCTTCCGTTTGCGCTGAATAATTTTCTCATGACACTCATTCTGCGTTCGGACGGCTTCCTGCTGGAACGCCTCCATCCCTCCGGCGCCTATGAGGCCGGCGTCTATGCCGCTGGCTTTCGGATTCTTGACGCTTTTAGCATGATCGGCTCGCTGGTCACCGGCTACCTCTTGTCGTACCTAGCGAGGCACTGGCCCGATAAGCTGCTGGTAGAACCTTCGATTGTCATCGCCCGCCGCGGTTTGATCTGCATGGCGATCCTTCTAGGGGTGGCCGGCAGCGTCATGCCCTCCTATTTTACAGACCTGCTTTACCATCGGTCTGATTCATCGTTGGTAGCCGTGATGTGGGCGATTTTACTGGCCCTGCCGGGTCTATCACTGGTGAGCATCTATGGTACGATACTGACGGCTGTCGGACATATTGGTACGTTCATCCGGATCAGCAGCAGCTTTGCCCTCACGTCGGTCGTACTCAACTACCTCCTCATCCCAACTTTGGGGGCCCTGGGTTGCGCCCTGGTGGCCGTTGGCGTAGAGACTGCCTATGCGATCGCACTGCTGATTGCATCGCGTCGGCTCACAGGCATCGGCCTGCATCCGGGGGAGGGCCTCGCCTATCTGTTTACAGGGCTGATGGGTTTTGGTGCCCTACGCATCTTTGTATATCTAGGTGCAAACCCGCTCTTTGCCATCGGGATGACAGGGGCCTGCATGGTCGGACTCTTCTATGCCATCCTGCGGATCCGCTTCCAATTGCCCGGTTGGGAGGAGGAAGGGAAACACTGAGCCGACCGGCGACAGATTGAAATGTCCTTTCTTCATTCGAGCCGCTTGTCCGACGTTCTCACCACTGAAACGCAACGCAAAGTCTTACGAGACCCGTAAGGGAGAGACTTGCACCTCTGTTTTTCGATTATCTTGCCCCTATGTCTATCATCCAAGAGCTCCTTCCTACCCTCCGTAAGCACATGCGTTTCCTTGCCGTGATGGTCGGACTGCCCACCTTTGTGGCCCTGCTGATCTGCCTATTGCTGCCGAAGGAATACCTTTCTAGGGTCAGCGTGCTCCCGGCAAACTCCCGGTTCAGTGATAAGTCGCGCTATACTGCTGAAGAGATCACCGAGCTGTACTCTGTCTTCAGCTCGGGCGATGATCTTGACCGGCTGTATGCCACGGCCCGCTCCTGGCCCGTCATGACGAAAATCATCGACAGCTTCGGCCTGGTCAAGCACTACCGCATCCGTAAGGATGACGAACGAGGCCGGGAGAATGCCCTGAAGATGTTTCGTAAAAACTGTGGCATCTTCAAGACTGAGTATGGAGAAATGCATATCAAAGTTTGGGACCGCAACCGACAGCTTGCCGCCGACATCGCCAATGCGATGGTTGCACAGACGGAGAAAGCCCACCAGGAGATGTACCGCGCTTATTATGCCACTAGCCTCCAAAAGCTAGAAAGGGCTTACGCAGCCTTGCAGTCCACTGAAGGTGATGTGCCGGGCGGCGACAGCACCGGCCTCCGCCGGCCGCCCCCCACCCATCAGCTCGACTATTACCGCCGCGCTATGACTGACCTCCGTATGGCGCTTTTGACGCCCCCCCCTGCGCTCGTCGTATTGGAGAAAGCCATCCCCTCGGTCAAAGCCGATAAACCGCAAGTCCTAGTCAACGTGCTGGCAACCTTTCTGATCAGCCTCTTCACCGGCCTTGCCATCGTCTTCCTGCTGCCCGTCTTTCGTAACAAAGCATAATTGCAGCCCTTCGTTCAAATACCCTGGTGGGACGACCCGCGGCGGCTAGCACCTGCGGCCATGTTGCTCGGTGCGACCCTGGCCCTGCTTACACAGCAACAATTCTGGTTGGCTCTAGGGCCAGCGTTTTTACTGGTATGGCTCGGGGTGCACGACATCAGGGCCCTGTATTTCATCTTACTGGCCACCATCCCTTTTTCAGCCGAGGTGGAGTTGACTGCCTCCCTCGGCACCGATCTGCCAGACGAACCGTTGATGTGGCTCCTGACGCTGCTGCTAGGGGTTCACCTGCTGGTCTATGGTCGAGCCCAGCTGGCAAGGCCTATCGATCCGGCCATTTGCTTGACCCTGCTCTCCCACCTCGTATGGGTCGGATTCAGCAGCCTACTCTCCACCCACGTGCTCCTGTCGGCCAAGTTCATGGCCGCCAAGCTTTGGTATGTGGCAGCCTTCACGCTGGGCAGCTGGTATTGCCTGCGCGACCGTGCCGATCTGTACCGCGCTGCCAAGGTGCTGGCCACGTCGGTATGTGCCGCCACCCTCCTCGTACTTGCCAGGCATGCATCTATGGGCTTCTCCTTTGCCGATGCTAACCGAAGTGTAGAGCCGCTGTTTCGAAACCACGTCAACTACGCTGCCTTGTTGGTCTGCCTGTTGCCCATCCCCATCGCTGCCTGGCATGTCTGCCCCCCCATGCGGGGAAAGCTCCGATGGGTGCTCGGCATTGCAGCTGCCGGACTGCTGTTCAGCTACTCCCGTGGAGCTTGGCTGGCGGTAGGTATCGGTTGGATAACGGTCATCTCTACTCGAAAAAAAATGCTACACTGGGCTGCGCTTGGGGGTCTGATCGCCCTGCTGGCTGCCGCTGCATGGTTTTGGCAGGGCGACCGGTACCTGGAGTACAGCCCCAACTATAAGCTTACCATCTGGCACGACAACCTGGGCCAGCACATGAAGGCTACCTATCAGATGACGGATATTTCATCGATGGAGCGCTTCTACCGATGGATAGCAGCCGTTCGCATGCTCGACCAGCATATGCTCCATGGCTACGGACCCAACACATTCTATCATGAGTACCGGCCGTATACGGTGAGCAGCTTCCGTACCTATGTGAGCGATAATCCCGAGCGCTCCACTGTCCATAACTATTTCCTGCTCGTACTGGTGGAACAGGGCATCCCCGGACTTATCTTGTTCTGCCTCTTGCTGGCCGTGATGACACGTAGGGCCTATCAATGGTATCATGCAGCCCGCGACGCGTCGGAGCGGGTCCTGCCGGCCGTGATTCTGGCTGTGCTGGGGATGGTTTCGACGCTGAATATGCTGAGCGACCTCATCGAGACGGATAAGGTTGGCTCGCTGTTCTTCGTCTGTGCAGGTATTCTCTTACAACGGCCCTGGGAAAGCGTTGCTGACGAGTCTCCCCGTCGTGAAGTTGGTTCACCCAGTATCCCTTAAAAAATACCCTGCACCAAGTAGGGTTTTACAGAGCAAATGTTTGAATATGTCAGACTGTGCTACCTGCTCCTACCAGGAGTGCGACTAAGATTGCGACCCACATACCCCAACCGATCCAGGCAGAGCGGATGAAGCCTTTTTCGCGCTTCATCAGGTAGGCAATGAAAACTCCGTGGAGACCAAAGAGCAGCCCCAAGATGAAGCCGCCAAAATAGAATCCTCTCTCTCCTTTGACCAAAAGCTGTTGGAGTTCGACCGGTGCATCGCTCTGTAGGCCATTGTCTTGAGAGTCTCGCGTAAACCCCGGCGGGCGATCTGGAAGGAGAGGTGCTCCTCGATAAACTTAATGGCCCCGCACATCCAGTGCATCCCGTAGCCCGCTGCCGACAAGGTGGAAGGCCAGCACCAGCAACATGATGGCGAAGCCGGGCACCAAGGCCAGCATCGGCCGGCTGGTGATGATAAAATTATAGTTCTCTTTGATCATCAGGCCCCAGCTGGCCTGCGGCGATTGAACCCCTACACCTAAAAAGCTGAGTCCTGCCTCCATCACGATGGCGCTGGCAAAGTTGGAAGCCGCCAACACCATCACCGGCCCCATCACATTGGGGAGGATGTGTCGAATGATGATGCGCATATGCGAGTATCCCAGCGCCCTGGCAGCTTCGATGTATTCCATTTCCCGTATGGAGAGCACTTGCCCCCGGATGGTCCTGGCCACGTTCACCCAGAGGGTGAGCCCGACGGCGATGAACACCTGCCAGAACCCTTTTCCCAGCGCGAGGGTGATGCCAAACACCAGCAGCAGGGTAGGGATGCTCCAGACGACGTTGATGAACCAGGTCACCCACGCATCGGTACCCCCGCCAAAATAGCCGGCAACAGACCCAAGGGTGATGCCGATCAGTAAAGAGATCAGCACGGCAATGATGCCCACGCTGAGGCTCACGCGGGTGCCGATGAGCAGGCGACTCAGGATGTCCCGGCCGTATTTATCGGTCCCCAGCCAGTAACGGACTTCGACGATGCGGTATCGCGAGGCATCGTAGCGAATGGATTTTCTTTCTGTGACTTGTTCATCGAGGTACTGATCGAACCGGAGGCTGTCGCCCTGCTGCTGCCATGCAGTTATGGGCGTATAGGTCCAGCCGTCTCTCTCTCCGTCGAGGGTCCGGCGCCATGCATTGGCTTTTTCTGCCGGCTCTTCTTTTTGGATGGCAAGGAACCACTGACGGTGGCCGGGCGGCTTTCCGTTCAGTTCGATGATCATACGGTTGGCATGAGGGCTATAGTCGGGGGCCAGCCAATAGGCCAGGATGGCAAAGAGTAAGGCGGCCAGGATCAGGCAGAGGCCTACCAGGGCAGAGGGGTTCTTTCGGAACTGCCGCCAGGCGGTTCGTCGCTGGCTGTTAGCCGCTGGGCTCATGCTCCGAAAATACGTCATGGGTTGTTGGCCTGTCCTGCTCATCGGACACGCCGCCCCTTCCATTCATAGCTGCCGTTCTGGCCAAGCAGGCCTGCCAGCACCGTATACACGATATGGAAAGGCTGTGCCGGCAGGAACCCGCCCAACAGCGCCCGTCTGCTAAAAAAACCGGCCACTGGCCATAGGAAGGTCAGCTCTACCAAGGTCTTTCCCAGCAGCAGCCAGGCAGCCGTCCTGGCCCATGCGTCGGAGAAGAGGATGCCTGCGATGGTCAGTGCCAGGAGGGCAGCATTCAGCAGCCATACCAGCAGCAGCACGAAGAAGAGGCCGCGCTCTTGATAGAACCTTGCCTTGCTGGCCCAGCGGATGCGCTGTTGGAGGAATGCCCGCCAAGAGTCGGCTCCGGGGGTGCTGACGATGGCTTCTGACGAGAGGCAGTAGCCGATCTGCATGCCGGGCTGCCGGGCGATCTTTTGCATGAGGAGCATATCGTCGCCAGAGGCGATACCGTCGATCCCTTCAAAGCCGCCGACTGCTTCAAATGCGGACTTGCGGTAGGCCAGGTTGGCTCCATTGCACAGGCCGTGGTAGCCGTTGCTGACGGCTGCCGCCGTGATGCCTTGTAGGGATAGGAAGTCGAGCTGCTGGAAGATGCCGAGGGGGCTGCTGTCTGTCTCGAAGCGGACGGGTGCGGCGATGAAGTCGGCCTGTTTGTGTTCGTAGAAACTCGCCATCGTCCGCATCCAACGCGTCTCCATGTGGCAGTCGGCATCTGTGACCAAGATCAAGTCGCCGCTTGCAGCGCGGATGCCTTCGGTGAGGGCCGCCTTCTTGCCTTGGCGGCCGGGGTCCAATTTGGAGAGTTCCACCAGTCTCACGCCGTTGGGGGCAAAGCCTCGGACTAGGGCGGCGGTATCGTCTGTCGAGTGGTCGTCGACGATGATGACTTCATAGAGTGCTTTGGGATAGTCTTGCGCCATGATGGCCCGCAGGCAATGGGGGATGGTAGCACTTTCGTTGCGGGCAGCGATCACCAGCGACAGGCGGGTGGATGGCCGATGGCCGGGGCTTGGCTGGAAAGGGGTGATCTGCTGCCAGGCAGCGCGATACCGAAGGATCAGCAGGGCGTAGAGCCCCCATAAAAAGACGGTGGCGGCAGGGAACAGCATCATAGCGAAGGTCTATCAATTTGTCGGAAGGGCCGGGAAGGCTTTGGCTAGCTGTTGAGCATGCTTGTCGCGCAATAGCAGGTGACCGGTCTCGAAGACCTGCAGCTCCACTTGTCCAGCGATGGGCTGCAGGAAGCGCTGACCGAGGGCCACGGGGCAGAGGCGGTCGTAGCGGCCAAAGATCAGTCGGACCGGTATCGGGTATTGTCGGATCAGGGCCTGCACCTGCCGGGGACTGGGCTGGAAGTATCGCAGCGTTGTCCATATACGGTAGACCCGCTCGCGCATCGGCACGTCTTGCAGATAGGAGAGGACGAAGCGGTGCTGGCTCTCGTTCATCATCTTGCACTGTCGGAGCAATGTGAGCAACGGGTACAGCCAGCCCGGGTTTGTCAATGAGCACCAGAGGATGCGGTCGCCTAACCAGGTATGGGTGAAAAAAAGATCTACCGGACTGGGGCGTAGCCCATCCGGCGCCACCAGCAGCAGGTGCGAGATGCGGTCCGGGATGCGTTGGAAGATGGAGAGTGCCACCTTGCCGCCCATGCTGTAGCCTAGCAGTCCAAAGGGGCCCTGCTGCAATTCGGGGCACTGCAGGAGCGCGTCGATGAATGTATCGGGGGAGAGGGGGTTAGCCGTACTCCAAGAACTCTGACCATGGAAGGGCATGTCGGGTGCCAGGAGACAATGTCCAGGTAAAGCTTCTGCCAGGGCGGCAAAGCTGTCCCCGTCTTCCAGAAAGCCATGCAGGCAGAGCGTCACTGTCGGTCCCTCGCCAAACCTTCGGAGGGCAATGCCCCACCCTTCTCCCGGCAGTGTCCGAATCTCATCCATCTTTAAAGACGCTTGTTAAAATGTCTCCAGTCGCTTGGATTGTTTCTCAAAATTAGACTAATTTCGAAATTGGTTGCATAACTAACGATATGCCAAACAACCAATTTAGGCGAGGGGAGTTATACAGTTTTATCACGGGACTGGCATCGACGGCTCTGGCGCGGCGGCTGCAGAAGAATTTTAAGCAGAACGGGGTAGACATCACCATCGAGCAGTGGAGTGTGCTGTACCATCTGTGGAAGCACGATGGCATGAGTCAGCAGGAGCTTTGTGAAGCCTCGTACCGCGACAAGCCCAGCATCACCCGTTTGTTGGATAACCTGGAGCGGCAGGGGCTCGTGCAGCGAGTGCCTTCGAAAGACGACCGGCGCATGAAGCGTATCTTCCTCACCACGGCAGGCGCAGGCCTCCGAGACAGCACGATGGACCTGGCCAACAAAACGCTCAATGAGGCGTTGGAAGGGGTTCCTGCGAAGGAAATTGAACTCTGCAAGTCGGTCCTCCAACGAGTATATGATAATCTAACCTGACATAAATAAATATAAATATCACCCCCATGACAATAGCGATCAAGACGGCCACAACCCTGCGGGGTGCCGAGTGGATGATCAAAGAAAGCCAGCCAAAGGATACCTTCATCCCAGAAGATTTCACCGAAGAGCAGCGCATGGTGTTGCAGCTCTGCCACGACTTCCTCCAAGCAGAAGTGCACCCCATCATCGAGCGCATAGATGCCCTCGAGCCCGGGCTCATGTCTTCGCTGATGGATAAAGCCGGACAGCAGGGACTGCTGGGTGTCTCGATCCCAGAGGAGTACCAGGGGCTGGGGAAGGATTTCATCACCTCGACCATCGTCAACGAAGGACTGGGTGGTGGACATTCCTTCTCGGTGGCCGTAGCCGCCCATACCGGCATCGGCACCTTGCCTATCCTCTATTTCGGCACGGCGGAGCAGAAGGCGAAATATATTCCGAAGCTGGCCACCGGTGAATGGAAGGGGGCTTATGGCCTCACGGAGCCCAACAGCGGCAGTGACGCACTGAGTGCCAAGACCTCAGCCCGCCTAAGCGAAGATGGCCAGTATTATCTGCTCAACGGGCAGAAATGCTGGATCACCAATGGAGGCTTTGCCGATGTATACACCGTCTTTGCTAAGATCGACGGTATGCAGTTCACTGCATTCATTGTCGAACGCGGCATGGAAGGCTTCTCGCAGGGGCCGGAAGAAGACAAGATGGGCATCAAAGGGTCTTCCACGGTACAGCTCTATTTCCAGGATTGCAAAGTGCCTGTCTCAAATGTGTTAGGTGAAGTCGGCAAAGGGCATGTCATCGCATTTAACATCCTCAATATCGGTCGGCTCAAGCTCTGTGCCGCCACCCTCGGAGGTGGCAAGGCCACCTTAGACATTACCCTGCAATATGCCAACACGCGCGAACAATTCAAGCAGCGCATTGCCCAGTTCGGGGCGATACAACACAAGCTGGGGGAGATGGCGATCCGCACCTGGGTCAGCGAGTCAGCCCTCTACCGGACGGCCAAATGGGTCGAAGATAGAGAGCAGGAGCTCCTCGCCGCAGGCAAGCCTTTCCATGAAGCACTGTTGGGGGCGGCAGAAGAGTATGCTGTCGAGTGTGCCATCCTGAAAGTATATGGCAGTGAGCTGCTGGACTACCTAGTGGATGAAGGGGTACAAATACATGGCGGCAACGGCTTCAGCGCTGAATATCCGATTTCACGGGCTTACCGTGACAGCCGCATCAACCGCATCTATGAGGGGACCAATGAGATCAACCGGCTCCTTACGGTCGACATGATCCTGAAGCGGGCGATGAAAGGCCGGCTTGACTTGATGGGGCCTGCGATGGCCGTGCAGAAAGAGTTGATGTCGATCCCCGACTTCGGGGCCCAAGAGGAAGGCACGTTTGCTGCAGATCGGAAGCTGATCCTACATCTGAAGAAGGCCCTTCTCATGGTAGCAGGTGGGGCTGTGCAGAAACTCATGATGAAACTGGAGCAGGAGCAGGAGATCCTCCTGTGCCTAGCCGACATGGGCATCGAGATCTTCCATGCAGAAAGCGCCCTGCTGAGGGCTATGCGGCTCTGCGAAGAGAGAGGGGAGGCGGCCACTGCCCTCCAGATTGACATGGTCCGCTGCTATCTGTATGATGCGGCCGACAGGATCCACAAGTCTGGAAAAGATGCAATTAATGCCTTCGCTTCTGGCGATGAGCAGCGGATGATGCTGCTTGGGCTCAAGCGCTTCACCAAGGCGGAGCCTTTCAATACCAAGGATGCAAGGAGGAGGATTACAGCAAAGGTGACGGCCGATGGTTATGATGCCTTGTAACAGTTCAACTGTCAGATAAGTGCTGGAGGATCCTGACTGCGTACATCGAATACGGAGAAAGATCAGCATTACAGGATCAAATATTTTTCCTAGAAGAAGGCTCCTTCGTAGGCTTTGTAGGTTGGCTTGTGAAAGGTTTTGTGGCATCCATCTGCAATGCCTGGCAGGTGCCATCATCGACCTGCTGATTGTCGGGGTCGTAGCCTTTGTCTAAAGTAAGGCCGATAGCCATGCTGATGGCCCATAGTGTGATCAGGATTTCAAAATACAAGAAGTTCCACCGGGCGGTGGCACATACACTGACGGAAGGCATCCGCGACTGGCTCAAAAGCCTTTGATAGCCATATGCTGCGGAGATCGATACATCCGCAGAAAAGTCTGGTAGCCGTTCTGTACCTTCATCCACCCTTATTTGTAACAACCATGTTCATCCATCACGTATTTTTTTGGCTGAAGCATCCGGCCCGCGCGGAAGATCTGCTCCAACTGCAGGAAGGCCTGCAGCGCCTGTCAAGCATTTCGTCTATACGGACCCAACACATCGGCCGACCAGCCTCTACTCATCGGGATGTGATCGATGCCAGCTACTCGTTGTCCTGGCTGACTACCTTTGACACGGCCGCGGATGAGGCCTCGTACCAGCAAGATCCCTTACATCTTGAATTTGTCGCCACCTGTGCCTATCTCTGGGAAAAAGTGGTTGTCTATGATTCCGTTGATGCCTGATTGCCTCCAAAAACGCTCGACAGATGGCGATCTCTGAAAGTCGCAGCCGGGCTGCGATGGGCTTCATTCTGGTGACTGTTCTGGTGGATGTTATCGGACTGGGCATCATCATTCCCGTCTTGCCGGGATTGATCAAGGAGCTGGTCCGGGCGGATATCTCTACGGCCTCTTCCTATGGCGGCTGGCTGATGTTCTCTTATGCAGTGATGCAGTTTCTGTGTGCGCCCGTCTTAGGAAACCTGAGTGACCAGTATGGTCGGCGGCCGATATTACTTTTTTCACTCTTTGGCTTCGGGCTTGACTACATCCTACTCGCCTTCGCACCATCTATTGGATGGATTTTTTTGGGACGCATCCTGGCCGGCATCACGGGGGCCAGTTTCACTACGGCTTCGGCTTATGTGGCAGACGTGAGCCTGCCCGACAAGCGGGCCCAGCACTTCGGGCTTATCGGGGCGATGTTTGGATTGGGCTTTATTATCGGTCCGGTGGCCGGCGGCATGCTGGGCCAGTTTGGTACGCGCGTTCCCTTCATGGCTTCTGCATTGCTGACGCTCTTGAACTGGATGTATGGGTATTTCGTCCTGCCAGAGTCGCTACCTCCCCAGCGGCGAAGGTTGTTTTCCTGGTCGAGGGCGAACCCTTTTGGCGCACTTCGACATCTGCGTCGCTATCCGGCGGTGTGGGGCCTTATTTTATCGCTGACGTTTGTCTATATCGGAGCCCATGCAGTGCAGACGACCTGGAGCTATTACAACATTGGAAAATTCGGTTGGGATGAGCGTATGGTGGGCTATTCGCTGGCCTTTGTCGGGTTGATGATCGCTGCAGTCCAGGGCGGACTTATACGGCTGGTGATCCCCCGTCTGGGGCAGAAGCGGAGTATGTTCCTGGGGCTCTTGCTATTCACGACGGGTATGGTCCTCTATGCATTTGCCACGCAAGGGTGGATGATGTTTCTCTTCTCTTTTGTGTATTGCCTGGGCGGCATCGCTGGCCCTTCCATCCAGGGCATCATCTCATCGCAGGTACCAGCCGACGAGCAGGGGGAACTACAGGGCTCGCTGACCAGCCTCATGAGTGCGACTACCATCGTGGGCCCGCTGCTGATGACATCCCTCTATGCCTATTTCACCCGCCCTTCTGCCCCAATTTTTTTTCCAGGGGCGCCTTTTCTCATGGGGGCCATCTTCTTTCTCACCGGATCGCTGCTGGCCTTGCGCAGCCTCCGGAAGGTTTGCCTGCCTGGAGGACATCCACAAACAATGTAACAAGGTATTAACGCCAAACGCTGGGAATTACCATTTATTCTCTTATCTTTGTCCCGATCATTTGAGCTAAGTACGTGCATTACATGTGTCAGAATTTAACTGCTAAGATTAGCCTGCTAAAATTCAGTCCTCAGTAATCTGTGTTTGGACTCAAGCATTTATCATCCATCAATTGTTTTTCATGAACATTTATGTGTCCAACCTCAGCTACAATGTGCAGGATGAGGACCTGAGAGGCTTCTTCGAAGAGTACGGTGAAGTCTCCTCCGCCAAAGTCATCATGGACAAATTCACGAACAAGAGCCGTGGATTCGGCTTCGTGGAGATGTCCGACAATGAGTCAGCCCAGAAAGCCATCCGTGAGCTCGACGGTGCAACCGTCGAAGGGCGTGCCATCAAAGTAAGTGAAGCCAGGCCCCGCGAAGAGCGCAGTGGTGGCGGCGGCAACTTCGGCGGCGGTGGCGGCGGCAATCGTCGCCCTTACGGCGGCGGCGGCGGTGGCAACCGTTGGTAGTCTGTAGATCAGCACCGAACGTTAAAGCAACCATGCCATTGACAAGGGATGAGGGAAGCCTCATCCCTTTTTATTTTATGAGCCCGCCCTCGCGAGGATCGTATTCGATTTCTCAGATGGCTTGGATTGTTTACATTTGGGTACTGAATTGATTTGTGTATGTCCGAACAAGCTCTTGCCCCCACCCCTTTGACTGCTAAAGATTTCCAGACCGACCAGGAAGTGCGCTGGTGCCCTGGTTGTGGGGATTACTCTATCCTTGCACAGGTCCAGAAGGTGATGCCCACGCTAGGCATTCCCCGTGAGAACATCGTCATTGTTTCCGGGATCGGCTGTTCGAGCCGTTTTCCTTACTACATGGAGACGTATGGGATGCACTCCATCCATGGGCGTGCCACCGCCATCGCTAGCGGCCTCAAGGCCAGTAGGCCAGAGCTCAGCGTGTGGATTGTCACAGGCGACGGGGATGGGCTCAGCATTGGTGGCAACCATACAATCCATCTGTTGCGCCGGAATTTCGACGTCAACATCATGCTCTTCAACAACCAAATCTATGGTTTGACGAAGGGGCAGTATTCCCCGACCTCGGAGACCAATAAAGTCACCAAGTCCACACCCTTCGGAAGCATCGACCATCCCTTCAACCCTCTGGCACTGGCCATGGGGGCCGATGCGACGTTCATTGCCCGGAGCATGGACAGGGATCCCAAGCACCTGCAGGAGATGCTTCTCCGCAGCTATCGTCATAAAGGCTGCTCATTCCTGGAGATCTACCAGAACTGCAATATCTTCAACGATGGAGCCTTTGAAATCTTTACCGAGAAGACTTCCAAGGCGCAAGAGACGCTATTCTTGGAGCAAAACAAGCCGCTGGTCTTCGGGGCAGCCCGCGATAAGGCCATCCGGCTGGACGGTTTCCACCCCGTAGTCGTCCAACTTGGCGAAGATGTCAGTGCCGATGACTGCTGGATCCACGATGAACATGACTTCTACAAAGCGCAGATCCTAGTACGCATGTTCGACGACCCCAAGCGCGACAACCACTTGCCCCGGCCTTTCGGTGTCTTTTACCAGACAGAGAGGCCCTGCTATGAGGATATGATGGCCGCTCAAATTGAAGATGTTATTGCCAAGCGGGGGATGGGTGACCTCAACAAGCTCATCCGCGGCAACGAGGTCTGGACTATTCAATAAATACAGCCCAGCATAGCTGCACCTTGCCTGCAGGCTGCTGCGCTCCGTGTAGCAGCCTGTTTGCGTAAAGGGGATAAAAAGAAAGCCAGCGATAGACATCGCCGGCTTGTGCTTACCTCTGAAACCACAAAAAAGAAATATGCCTGCCCGACAAGCGGGGGAAGGCGATGGTTTGGGATACATGCGCCTGCATGCATCCATTGTTTTGACAGCATCAGGAATCCCTTAGAGGGTACCTAAGATGTCCAGGACATTGCGGGGAATCAGAGAGGAAGGAAATTGTATGGGATATCGGGTCACGGATGGGGTCTGCTAGGAGGCAGTACCTAAGTCTCTGTAGTAAAAATAGAGAGGATCTTCGATTTTCCAAATATTTCCGCATATAAAGTTGATCGGTTCACCATCATACAATCCCGCATCTTAAAATTGCATCCCTGTACTCGCCATTGGTTGTTACTTGTAACGGCTGTACATCCATGCGGGTGGACATGTAGAGGCTTTTCCTGTTGACTGTCTATGCTGATCCACTTACATCCCAACAACCCGCAACCGCGGCTGGTCCGCCGGATTGTTGACTGTCTGAGCATGGGCGGCGTGATCATCTACCCCACCGATACTGTCTACGGCTTTGGATGTGATATTTTCCAGCCAAAGGCGGTAGAGCGGATCTGCCGACTGAAGCAGGTTGATCCAGCCAAGGCACAGCTTTCGTTCATCTGCGATGGGCTCAGCGACCTCAGTCGGTATACTAAGAGCATCCAGACGCCTGTCTATCGCATCCTTCGAAGCCACCTGCCGGGACCATATACCTTCATCCTGCCAGCCAGCCGGGAAGTTCCCCGCATCCTTAAAAGCCGGCGCGATACCATTGGCCTGCGCATACCCGACCATGCCATCGCCATGACCATCCTCCGGGAGCTCGGACACCCGTTGCTGAGTTCTTCCCTCCCCGGTGAGATGGTGGAGGAATACACCGATCCTGCCGCCATCTATGAGCGGTTTGGCCGTCAAGTCGACATGGTGGTAGATGGGGGGATTGGAGGGATGAGGTATTCTACCGTCGTAGATCTGACCGGCGATGAGCCCCGCCTGCTGCGGCAGGGAGTAGGAGAATTTACAGCCTGAAAGTATCCGGGAAGTTGGGTAATTGCTACTGGCCGTCCGTCGCACGGTCCCATCGAAAGGAGCGGCGGTGCAAGGATGTAAGTCCGTGAACAGCGATGGCCTCCCGGTGCTGCCGGGTGGGGTATCCTTTATTCTTATCCCATCCATAGACAGGATGTTGGACATGGGCGCTTTCCATATATGCATCGCGGGTGGTCTTGGCCAACACACTGGCAGCTGCGATGGAAGCATAGGTGGCATCGCCCTGGACGACAGTGAGGTGTGGGATCCAGGGATAGGGCTGAAATCGGTTGCCATCCACCAGGATGTGCTCAGGGCGGAGGCAGAGTTGGTCGAGGGCCAGGTGCATGGCCCGGATGGAGGCTTGCAGGATGTTGATGCGGTCGATTTCTTCCGCTTCGACCTGCGCGACTCCATAGGCGAGGGCTTGCTGGCAAATGACCGCACGCATTTGTGCTCGTGTAGCCTCGCTCATCTGTTTGGAGTCGTTCAGCAGGGGGTGGTAGAAGTCGGTCGGCAGGATGACGGCAGCGGCAAACACGGGCCCTGCCAGGCAGCCTCTGCCTGCCTCGTCGCAGCCTGCCTCTGGGATGATCGGTTGGTGGCAGGGACGTAGCATGTTCCGAAAATATGATAAAATCGACTGCCGGGAGGAGGGCAAGCCGATCTGTGGTACCTTTGCGGCATGACAAACGGCACTAAGGGTACAGACCGCAGCCTTCGTCCGGTGGTGGGCTGGCTTTGGACAGGCGTAGCAATGATCATGGTGCAGGTATTGTTGGGGGGGATCACCCGGCTCACGGGCTCAGGGCTCTCCATCACGGAATGGCAGCCCATTCTCGGTGCCTTGCCGCCGATGAGCGAGGCAGATTGGCAGTCTGCCTTTGAGAAATACCGGCAGATTGGTCAATATCGGTATATCAACTTCGACTTCAATCTTTCCGACTTCAAGTTCATATACTTTTGGGAGTGGTTTCATCGCCTCTGGGCCCGCCTCATCGGGCTTGTCTTCCTGATCCCTTTCTGCTGGTTTCTATGGCGGGGCATGTTGCGCCGGGAATGGGTCATTCCGCTCACCGTGCTCTTTGGTCTCGGCATCCTGCAGGGCGCCATCGGATGGATCATGGTGCAGAGCGGTTTGAATGAAGACGATGTGCGGGTCAGCCATATCCGGCTTGCCGTGCATTTTATGGCCGCCATGGGACTGCTGGCCTATACCTTTTGGTTTGCGCTGCGGCTTTCCCTGCCTACAGTGGCCTATGTACGCTCGGAAGGGCTCAGAAGGCTGACCTTGGCCGTAGTGGCCGTATTGTGCGTGCAGCTGGTGTATGGTGCTTTCATGGCAGGCCTCAAGGCAGGCGCCTTTGCACCTACCTGGCCTACCATCAACCAGCAGTGGTGGCCCAGCGGCATGGGGGGAGGGCAGGATGGACTTTTGTCGTCGCACAATCCCTTGGCCGTCCAGTTCATCCACCGGGGGCTGGGCTATCTGGTGGGACTGCTCGTGCTCATTTGGTATGTCCGTGCTCGCCGTGCTGCCTCGACAGACCTGTTTCGTAGTTATGCCTCCCTGCCGGTCGGGTTGGTGATGGCACAGATCCTCTTAGGCATCTTCAGCGTGTTGTACTCCGACCAATCCCGTCCGCTCCTCTGGCTGGGGACTGCCCATCAGTTCACTGCCATGCTGCTGCTGCTGTCTTTGTTGTGCATGCTCCACCTCTTGTCCAAACGGCTGGCTGACCATTGAGTCGCCACGCTCTTTCCCTTTTCTCATCCTGAAGGCGTTTGAGCATGCTGTAGTGTAAATGGATCATGTGTTGACTTGGTGGGATGATACTATCTTGACCTGGGCGTGGGTCAGCAACTTACATCCTCTTTCTTCGTTTCTTCGTGTCGGCATGAGACTTTTGATGTCATCGGTCCCTCCAGCCCTGCGTCAGCAATGGCTGCAATATGCAGTGGCCCCAAGGCCCATCGGGCTTGTTTGCACGGTGGATGAGGAAGGGCATCCCAACCTCAGCCCTTTTTCTTTCTTCAACCTATTCTCGACGGAGCCTCCGGTGCTGGTTTTTTCTCCTGCCCGACGTCTGCGCGACCAAACGGTGAAGCATACATTGTCGAATGTGCTGGCCGTACCCGAATGCGTCGTGCATATCGTCGACACGTCTATGGTACGGCAGGCCTCCCTGTCGAGCTGCGAATATCCCGCCGGCGTGGATGAGGCTCTCATGGCGGGCTTCACACATATCCCCTCGGAATGCGTCCGTCCACCCCGTATCGCGGAGAGCCCGGTACAGATGGAATGCAGGGTGACCGAAGTGAAGTCGCTGGGCGAGCAGGGAGGTGCGGGGAACCTGGTCATCTGCGAGGTGTTGATGCTGCATGTCTCCGATGAGATCCTGAACCCCTCCGGCACCATGATCGATCCGCATCGGCTACAGCAGGTAGCAAGACTGGGGGGTGACTGGTACTGTCGGGTCGATGCGCATAGCCTCTTCGAAGTGGAAAAGCCCAATCAGAAACTGGGCATAGGTTTTCCGGGCTTGCCTGAAGACATTCGCCACAGTCCTATCCTGACAGGCGACCAGCTGGCCAGGCTTGCCAATGTCGAGGCCATGCCGGAGGTACTCACTGGCTTCGAAGACGCCCGGGTGCGGCATATCATCCAGTACTTCGCGCACACACCGGAAGAGATGGAACGAGAGCTTCATCGACATGCTGCCTCCCTGCTGGACGCGGGATCCCTGCAGGAAGCCTGGCAGGTACTGCTCGTGGCTTCCCATATTTAAGGATTACTTTTGCACGAAACTTACCTGCACGCATGCAGCTGCCCCACCTCAGCGAACAGGAGGCCATCCGCAGGGAGAAGCTTGACCGCCTCCGCGACATCGGAATAGATCCCTATCCTGCTCCCCTCTATCCTGTCAATATTACCTCTTCGGATATACGCAATCGTTATGTGGCTGGCGTCAACGAGGGAGACTTTACCGATGTGTGCCTCGCTGGCCGTATCATGAGCATCCGAGACATGGGTAAAGCCAGCTTTGCCGAGCTGCAGGATGCTGCGGGCCGCATCCAGGTATATGTCCGCCGCGATGATATCTGCCCAGGGGAGGATAAGTCGCTCTACGACACCGTGTGGAAGCATTTGTCCGACATGGGTGATATCTTCGGGGTATGCGGGCATGTCTTCACCACCAAGACGGGTGAGATATCCGTGCATGTACGCGAGCTCACCCTGCTTGCCAAGTCGCTCAAGCCCCTGCCCGTCGTCAAGGAAAAGGAGGGAGAGACTTTTGATGCGGTCACCGACCCTGAATTCCGTTATCGCCAGCGCTATGCAGACCTGATCGTGAACCCTCAGGTCAAAGACACCTTCCTGAAGCGCTCCCGGTTCATACAGTCTATCCGCCACTTCCTCGACGCCAGAGGTGCGCTGGAAGTGGATACCCCTGTGCTGCAAAGCATTCCCGGTGGTGCAACTGCCCGGCCTTTCATTACACACCATAACGCGCTGGATATTCCCATGTATATGCGCATCGCCAACGAACTATACCTGAAGCGGCTGCTGGTGGGTGGGTTCGACTGGGTCTATGAGTTTTCACGCAACTTCCGCAACGAGGGGATGGATAGGACCCACAATCCCGAGTTCACAGTTCTTGAATTTTATGTCGCCTACAAAGACTATCTCTGGATGATGGAGACGACGGAGCAGCTCCTAGAGCAGGCTGCCATCGCCGTCAACGGCACCTCCCAGGTGGAAGTTGGCGAAAAGGTTATCGACCTCAAAGCGCCCTACCGCCGTGTCACCATGCAGGAGGCCATCCTCGAGCACACAGGCATCGACATCACGGGGATGGATGAGTCCGGCCTGCGCGATGCCTGTGGCAGACTCGGCATCCCCGTCGCCTCCTCCATGGGGAAAGGAAAGCTCATCGATCAGATCTTTAGCGAGGCCTGCGAGGCGCATTTCATACAGCCTACCTTTATCACGGACTATCCCGTCGAGATGAGCCCGCTGACCAAGCGCCATCGCTTCAAGCCAGGGCTCGTCGAACGCTTCGAGCTGATGATCAACGGCAAGGAGGTCGCCAACGCCTATACCGAGCTCAATGATCCGCTGGAGCAGCGTGATCGGTTCGAAGAGCAGGCCCGGCTGATGGAGAGGGGGGATGATGAGGCCATGTTCATCGACCACGACTTCTTACGGGCCCTCGAGTACGGCATGCCGCCCACTTCCGGCATCGGCTTCGGCATCGACCGCCTCTGCATGCTCCTGACGGGCCAGCCCTCCATACAGGATGTCTTGCTGTTTCCGATGATGCGGCCCGAGAATCCTGCCTAGGCATCCCCGGGAGCTTGCCAACGCTGGGGTGCGGCTTCTGTGAAATAGAGACCCTATGAAGGTAAAAGCAGTTTCCTATCAGATTGCTGAAGGCATCGACCTCAGGGCCTTTCGCAAAGGCTTCCCCGCCGAGCCTGCCCATGAGGAGGCTGACGAGCTCTTTTATACGGTGGACGAAGACCGCCACCTGTCGGTCTTGCAGTATGGCCTCGTCTCCTTCCTCAACTACGATGAGGTGTGGGCAGCCGAGCTCCTCCGATTCATGATCCCGTACTGCAAGCATTTGCTGGAGCCCAGGCTGAGTTAGGAGATCCTCATCGACACCAACTCTACTCAGTTCCGCTTCGGCTTCAATAACATCAGAGATCACAACTGGAGAGACGGAAGTGCTGCGAATCATCATGCTCAACGTCGCACAGTCTGTCGCTCTCGACTATTACTCACAACAGACGGCTGCCTTGCTGGAAGAGACCAACCATCACACGCAAGTGCTGGAGCGGAAGGGTCGGCTCGACCTGTCGGGATCCAAGATGATCCGATACATCGGCCGGACGCTTAATCTGAAGAACTGGATCTCTGAAAATCTCTACATCTTTGACTCACCGGACATCACCTAGGAGAATGAGACGCGCAACCGGGTCGACGTCGGCCTGAAGACGACGTTCGACCTGCAGGTACGTTTCCGGAACATCCGCGATGAACTAGAGATTGTGAAGGAGAATCTGGGCCTCTTCAAAGACCTTGTCCAGCACCGCAAGAGCCTCACCCTCGAGTGGATTGTGATCATCCTTATCCTTGTGGAGGTATTGAACCTCTTGTTTGAGAAGTTGCTTTGAAGGGCCGTACGCCAACAGCTTCAGCCTCTCTTGCGTGCCTTGGCCAGCAGACTCATCTCTTGTGCTTCCCTTTCCATGGTGTTCCGGAGGATGCCCAGCCCCTGGATCTCCAGTTCCACGACATCGCCTTCCTGCAGCCATTGTTCTGCTGCCGAGGAGTTGTCGAGGCGTTTGGTGCCGTTCAGCTCGAGGAAGCAACCGGTGCCGACGGTCCCGCTGCCGATCACATCTCCGGGGAACAGGTTCACGCCGTACGACGCACGTTCGATCAGTTCGGCAAAGGTCCAGTCCATATCGGAGAGACGGCCTTCGCTGACGGCCACTCCATTTACGCGGGCGGCCATGTGGAGGTTCCATGACTGCCCCGCATGTCCTTCTTTGGCGGGGGTTTCAAAAGGCTCGAGTTCGTCGAGGGTGACGAGCCAGGGCCCGAGGGCGGTAGCGAAGTCCTTACCTTTAGCAGGCCCCAGGCTGAGCAGCATCTCTTCCATCTGCAGGGTGCGGGCGCTCAGGTCGTTCATGATCATGAGGCCTCCGATGTAGTTGTCTGCTTCTCCAGCGGGAATGTTGCGGCCTTGTTTGCAGATGACGATGGCGGCTTCCAACTCGAAGTCGAGCCGTTCAAAGTGGTCGGGCATGCAGGCGACCGGCCCGGGACCGATGATGCCGTGGTGGTTGGTGAAATAGAAGACCGGGAATTGGTCAAACTCTGGGATCATGGGCACGCCCCGGTTGCGGCGGGCGCTGGCTACATGCTGGCGGAAGGCATAGCCGTCGCGACAGCTGGTGGGGAAGGGCACGGGCGCCAGCAGGAGGGATGGGTCTGGCGTATGGCCAGAAGTGGCGTTGGTGCGTTTCTCCTGGATGGCCTGCACGCAGGAACGGGCGATGGGGTAGTAGTCGTCCCAAAAGTTTAGGAACATCCCCATCGTGGTGGGCAGCTCCGGGTGAAGCTTGTCCGTGTCATAGCAGATGCCGTCGACGAGGACGGCGAGCTGGTCGTGGCCGTCCCGCAGGTAGGAGAGCAATTTCATCAGTTACCGTTTCTTTCTGAGATAGTCAGCCGGGCCTCACCAACGCTCTTCTTCCGGGATGTCGGTCCTTTGGGTGCGGGTGGCTTCGCGGCTGCGTTGTTTTTCTTTCTGACGTTCTAGGATGAGGTGGGCGATAATTCGTCCAGCCTCTGCCTGCCGGTGTTTGCGGAGCATCTCTTTCAACCGCTGTTCGGGGATGTCGAGGCGGTAGAGCATGGCAATGAGCCGCTGGAAGTCCTCTACGATGAGTCGGTCGACCTCCCGGGCCAGGGCTTCCAACAGTTCTTCTTCGGAGGCGCGGGGCTGCGGGTGATGCATAATGGTGTAAAGATCAAGATAATTCCGAACTTGAGCGAAGAGCTGTGTTAGCATGTTCCATACCTATCACATGGGAGAGTCGGAGGATCGTATTTGGAAGCCCGATGCGCTTTTGTTGCGCGAGTCGGGAATGACGCGATTTCTGGGGTGGCTGCAGGAACAGAGGGGACTCGTCTTTGCTGACTATGAAGCCCTCTGGCAATGGTCTGTGGCAGATCCTGCCGTCTTTTGGGCGGCTTTGGCTGATTTTTTCGAGCTTCATTTCCACCACCCGCCTACCAGCATCCTCCATCTTCCTGAGGAAGGCATGGTGGCTGCGCGCTGGTTTGAGGGGGCCACGCTGAGTTATGCGGAACATGTGTTCCGTCGCCGGACGGATGCCTGGCCGGCCATCCTGTACCGTACGGAGGCTACGCCCATCCGCAGTCTCTCCTGGCAGGAGCTCGAGCAGCAGGTAGCCTCGGTAGCTGCCTGGCTGCGGTCTGTCGGCGTGGGGCCCGGCGACCGTGTGGCATCGGCGCTGCCCAATATCCCCGAGGCGGTGGTGGCCTTCCTGGCTGCCAACAGCCTCGGCGCTGTCTGGAGCAGCTGTGCCCCGGAATTCGGCTACGACAGCTTGCTGGACCGCTTTGGGCAGATCGAGCCGACTGTCTTGTTCGCATCGGATGGCTATGGCTATCAGGGCCGGGAGTACCACCGGGCAGGACTTTGGACTACCCTTGCGGCGGAGATCCCATCCATACGCCACGTGGTGCTCGCCTCCTTCATCTTTCCGGAGACGACCGTGCCCGGCACCATCCCCTGGAAGAAGGTTTTGTCGGTAGAGGGCGGCCCTTTGCAATTTGTGGCCGTCCCGTTTGACCATCCCTTATGGATACTCTACTCTTCCGGCACAACGGGCCATCCCAAGGCGATGGTGCATCGGACTGGCGGCTGCCTGTTGGAGCACCTAAAGGCCTTGGTCCTGCACCAAGACGTCCGTCCGGGCGAGCGCTATAGTTGGTATTCCACGACCGGCTGGATGATGTGGAACTATTCTCTTTCATCGTTGCTGGCCGGCGCTACGTTACTGCTATATGACGGCTCGCCTACCTACCCGGGCCCCGACGCTCTCTGGCGCTTTGCCCGGCAGGCGGAGGCTTCGCATGTCGGCACGAGTGCCGCCTACCTGCTGGCCTGCATGAAGGCGGGGCTTCGCTTCGATGAAGATGCTTTTCCGATGTTGCGCAGCCTCGGCTCCACCGGCTCTCCCCTGCCGCCAGAGGCCTATGAGTGGGTCTATCAGTCGGTGAAGCGAGACCTTTGGCTCCAGTCGATCAGCGGCGGGACGGATGTCTGCACCGCGTTCGTCGGGCCTTCACCTCTGCTGCCGGTACATCATGGCCGCATGCAATGCCGACTGCTGGGCTGCGACCTGGAGGCGTATGATGAGCAGGGGCTACCGGTGCGCGACCGCCTAGGAGAGATGGTCATCCGCCAGCCCATGCCCAGCATGCCCCTGCAGTTCTGGAACGACCCAGGCCATGCCCGTTACCGATCGAGTTATTTTGAGCATTTCCCGGGTGTCTGGACGCATGGCGACTGGGTGGAGATATCAGCGGCCGATGGTTCGTTGGCCATCCAGGGCCGGTCCGATGCCACGCTGAACCGGGGTGGCGTGCGGATTGGCACAGCCGAGGTATATCGGGTGGTAGAGTCCATGCTTGAGGTGAAGGATAGTCTCGTGGTTGGCATCGAGCGACCCGACGGGGCATACCATATCCTTCTTTTTGTGGTCCTAACAGCGGCAGGAAAGGCGCACAGTACCTGGGAGGAGAAGGTCCGGCTGAAGCTGCGTCTGCATGCCAGTCCACGCCACGTGCCCGATGTCTTGTTTGAAGTGCCGGAGATCCCGTATACCCTCAATGGGAAAAAGATGGAGATGCCTGTCAAGCGTATTTTCCTGGGGGCTGCGCCTGAAGCGGTGGCCCATCGAGATACAATGAAGAACCCGTTGGCGCTGGAGGCCTTTGTCGGCCTAGCTGCCGCCTGGCGGGAGGCGTCCGCCCAAGGGTAACGACGCATCGGCTGTCGGCTTCTTTAGTAGCCTTCTTCTGCCCCCAGTCCAAAGAGAGCATAGTCGTAGCGTACGGGGTCTTTCGGGTTCATCCGGCGGAGCGCATAGGTAAGTTCGAGGGCGGCCTGCCAATCCGTCTGTGTCCGCTGCAGGAGTCCGAAGCGGCGGGCGGTGCGTGCTACATGCACATCAATCGGGCAGACAAGCTGTGCCGGTCGGATGCGTCCCCACAGGCCGAAGTCGACCCCATGTTTGTCTTTTCGGACCATCCAGCGGAGGAACATGTTGAGGCGTTTGCAGGAGGATCCCCGTTCGGGACTGGGGAGGTGTTTACGGGTCCTTTCGGGATGCTCGGGCAGGGAGAAAAAATAGCGGTGAAAGCCTGCCAGGGCTCGGCTGGTATCGGCGTCTTTCGGTCGCATCCAGTTGGCGAAGGCTGACTCAAGGCTGGGAGGGCTTGCGAAGCCTGCCGGCAGAGGGCCCGGTTGTAGCAGGCCGGTATAGTGATGGTGCAGGAAGGAAACAAAATAGAGCAGGTCTGTATCCTGGAAGGTACGGTGTCGGAAGCCTAGGAGGTTTTTGAGGTCGGAGTCCTGATGACGGCTGATGAAATCGAAAGGGGCATTGTCCATGCGTTGCAGCAGCTCCGTCGACTTCTGGATGATGGTCTTGCGATTGCCCCAGGCAAAGACGGCGGCGAAGAAGCCTGCAATCTCGATGTCTGCGCGAAGGGTGAAGCGATGTGGGATGCAGACGGGGTCTTTTTCGAGGAATTCCGGCTGGTTGTAGCGTTGGACTCGTTCATCCAGGAAGGCCTGGAGGTAGGGTAGGCGGTTGGAGGAGTGCGGGCGTGTTGGGATGGGGGTTGGTTTAGGATGCGACTGCCTGCAGTCCGGGGGTGACGGGATAGCCTTTCCCGATCCAGTCGTTCATGCTTCCGGCATAGTTCTTCAAGTTGCGGAAGCCAGCCTTGGCGAGGAGGGAATGGCCGATCGTCGCCCGGTCGCCTCCCTGGCAGAGTAAGATGACCTGTCCATCTCGCCGAACGTCTGCGAGGTGATTTGGGAGGGTGCCTACAAAGAGATGTTCGGCACCGTGGATATGGCCCGACCTGTATTCTGTGGCGCCCCTCAGGTCGACGACCTGCACGTCGGGCTGCCCGGCGCGCTGCCGTACGGTTTCCGCATCGATGATGTCGACGGTGTCGAGGGTGCCGCCCTGGGAGACGTAGTCGTCAGTAGAGGGCAGGTAGCCGAGGATGTTGTCGAGACCTATACGCATCAGCTTGCGCGTTAGGTCGTCGAGGGTGGCGGGGTCTGCTAGCAGCATGAAAGGTTTGTCATAGTCCAGAAACCAGCCGGCCCAGGTGGCGAAGGCGTTGTTGCCTTGTATGTTCAGGCTTCCCGGGATATGGCCTGTGGCGAATGCGGCCTTTGGCCGAGTATCAATGAGGACCATGCCATTCGAAAGGGCGGTCATGGCTTCTGCCGGTGGGAGGCGTCGGAGGGCAGGAACGGAGGGCAGGAGGGGCCTGTCCACTTTGTTCAACTGCTTCATCATCGCAAAATAGCGGGGTGGCTCAGGCTGGTCTTCCAGCAGGTAGCGGACAAAGCCGGCCTTATCGGTAGTGAAGCGGAAGGCCCAGTTGCGGATCTTCTCATAGCCGACGGTCGAGCTGGGGACGGCCCCCAGGGCTTTCCCGCAGGCGGAGCCCGCGCCATGCCCCGGCCATACCTGGAGGTGGTCAGGAAGGGCGGCGAAGCGGGCGATGGAGCGGTACATGGCATGGGCGCCGGCCTCCTGGGTGCCTTTCATACCGGCGGCTTTTTCGAGGAGGTCGGGCCGGCCGACGTCTCCGACAAAGACGAAGTCGCCCGTGAAGACCATGACCGGCTCGGGGCTTGCCGGCGTGTCGGTGAGCAGGAAACTGATGCTTTCAGGTGTATGCCCCGGCGTGTGCAGCACTTCGAAGCGGAGTTTGCCGACCTGGAAGGTGTCCCCATCGCGGAGGCCTATATGGTCGAAGGCATACTGCCAGTCGGGCCCTCCCTCCTCCGACAGGTAGAGCTTGGCTCCCGTGAGGGCGGCCAGTTCGCGGGCACCGGAGAGGAAGTCGGCATGGATATGCGTTTCCATGACATGGGTGATCTGCATCCCGTTCTGCCGGGCTACCTCCCGGTAGGTGTCGACATCCCGCTTCGGGTCGATGACGGCGGCCACCCCGGCCTGCTGGCAGCCAATGAAGTAAGAGGCCTGGGCCAGCGAGCGGTCGTAGATATGCTGGAAGTACATAGTTAGAAATTGAACCGTGGATGTGTTCTGCAAAGTAGGGACATGTATGGATTTTAGAAGGTGATAATTATCACAAGGCGATTCCCGGTGGATGGGTGGTTTCCTTATCTTCATGGACATAAACCTTCTGTGATGCGCTACCGACAGACCCTGGCCTCCGTTGTGGTGCTGTGCCTTGCCATACTCTCCGCCGCCTATATGGATCCCTTTCCTGCGAGTCCTACGCAGGCAGATGCTCCGATCATAGGCCGTTGGGACCTCACTGTGAATATGGGCTACAAGGTTGCCCCTTCGTGGTTAGAAGTCAAGCTCTCCGGGGTGAAGACGCTGGTCGGATATTTTGTAGCCGATGGCGGCAGTGCCCGCCCCATCTCCCAGGTCTCTTGGAAAGAAGGCAAGGTCAGCTTCAGCATTCCCCCGCAATGGGACCGGACCGACCAGCAGATGGTATTCGATGGCACGTTGACCAATGGACGTCTGTCCGGTACGATCCTCAGCAGCAAGGGAGAGAAACATACGTTCACGGGGGAGCGGGCCCCTTTGCTCCAGCGGGAGAAGCCGCCTGTCTGGGGTGAGCCCGTGGCATTGTTCAACGGAAAGGATACCAAGGGCTGGCATGCCGACCGCCCCGGCAACCAGTGGGTGGCAGCGAACGGAGTGCTGAAGAGCCCCCGGTCGGGTGCCAATATCATCACCGACGGCAAGTACCACGACTTCAAGTTGCACATCGAATTCCGCTACCCGGAACACAGCAACAGCGGCGTCTACCTCCGTGGGCGCTATGAGGTGCAAGTGGAAGACAACTGGGGCATGGAGCCCGCCAGCACCCTTTTTGGCGGCATCTATGGTTTCTTGACACCCAATGCGATGATGGCAAAGGCCCCTGGCGAGTGGCAGAGCTTCGATGTCACGCTGGTTGGCCGCCTTGTGACGGTGGTGGCCAATGGAAAGCCCGTCATCATCGAACAGGCCATCCCTGGCATCACTGGCGGTGCCCTCGACAGCCGTGAGGCAGAACCCGGCCCGATCATGCTGCAGGGCGACCACGGTCCGGTAGAGTACCGGAACATCCTGCTGACACCCGCGAAGTAGTGCAGATCATCTGCTGACTTTTTGAATCCAGGACGGCACGGATCCCTTAGGCCTGTGGCGTGGAGACGAGTGATGTAAACTATGCCAGGAATCTACGATGGTGGTCCGTACGAAAATATCCATGCAGCCGTAAACGGATCTTACAGGAGGGCCACTTGCTTTTCTTCTCCCCAGCGGCCAGCGGGAGATATGCTTTTGGATCTTGCCTCAGCGATGGCCTGCCGGCAAGTGCCTTGACAGGCTCTCCGCAACGCCCAGCGTGCAATAGCCCTTCGGCCTCTCTGCTTCTTGCAGCAGTTTTTGAAAGGCGGTTTGTTCGGGAAGGCTGAGTCGCTTTCCGGGGTCCATCCAGCCGGTATGCGTGAGCAAGAAGCTGGCGAGGCTGGACAGCGCAGAAGCATGCCCCTGGGCAGTGGTGAGCGATGGGTTGCTGGCAGCCATGCGGGTGACATCGGTTCCGAGGATCTGCCAGCGTTGCAATGTTGACCGCATGGCTGCCTTCCTGGCGGGGGTAGGAGCTGCCAGAAGGCTGTCGAGTTGAGCGTTGAAGTTGCGCAGCGTGCCAGGGTCGGCCACGGCCACATCGACCAGCTGGGTATAGGGAGCGTATTTGGTGAAGTTGTCGGCGGCATTGCGGCGATAGCCTTTGAGTGGTTCGAGATAGCCGACCAGTTCTTGCAGCGAGCCGATATTGGAAGTGCCGGACAGTCTGCGAAGCATCATCCCTGCGTTTTTGAGATGCGTCGAGCCGACGGCTTCGAGCTGAATGGAGAGCAGGTCCAGCCGTCGGTACATGTCGGCCACGTCGCGCACCTCGGCGGGCGACCAGAGCCGCTCTGCGATCGCGGCCGTCCTTGGCCAGACACGCGCGTCGAAGGTCTCCGGTGTGACGTGCTCTGTCCACATGGTGGCCTCCCCTCCTAGGATGAGCGTCTCTTCCGCCGGGCCCAGCAGCTTTTCGCCGGCCTTCACCTTGCGCAGGATTTCTGATTCGAAGCGGTTGAAGTTGGCTTCGCTGTCCGGGATGATGACGTTGTTGCGGAAAGGGATGGGGTCGTTGAGGTAGTGGTAGGCGGTCGACTGCATGAGGTCGATGTAATACCCTTTGGAGAGGATGCTGCGGTAGCCGTTCTTGGCGGAGGAGAGCAGTGCTTCCATGCCCCGCCACGACTGGATGACCATATCCTTGGGGACATCGGTGAGGACCAGTGCGGTGAAGTCTCCTGCTTCGAAGCGCGCCTTGGCGGTGCTGTCGTCGATCTCTTGCATGAGCACTTCATCCCATCCGATTGTCTTTTTTCCAGATGTTGCCAGCATGGCCTGTACGCGTCGGTTGAAGTGGTTCTGCAGGGCGACGGTTGACCGGAGGCCATAGGCCTGCATGAATCGCTGGATGGAGTCGTTGCGCTTCCAGTCGCGCCCGGTGTTCTCATCTCCCCCGATATGGAAGTATTCGTCCGGGAACAGCGAGGCCACTTCTGTGAGGAGGGTGTCCAGAAATTGGTAGACTTCTTCGCGGGTGGGGTCCATCGTAGGGTCGAAGACCCCCCAGTGGTCTTGTAAGACGTAGTCTCGCTTCACGGATGCGAGGTGTGGGTAGGCGGTCAGGATGGCGGTGCAATGCCCTGGCAGGTCGATTTCGGGGACGACGCGGATGCCACGCTGGGCCGCATAGGACACCAGTTCGCGGACCTGCTCCTGTGTCAGATAGGGACCTCCGGCTGCCAGCTGGTGCAGCCTTGGGTAGGCCTTGGATTCTATGGTATAGCCCTGGTCGTCGCTGATGTAGAAATGCAGGACGTTCATCTTCACCAGTGCCATGGCGTCCAGCGTGCGTTTGAGAACGTCCATGGGCATGAAGTGATAGGGCTGTGCGATGAGCAGGCCGCGCCAGGGAAAGCGTGGGCTGTCGGCTATCCGGCAGCCGCGCAGGTAGTAGCCGGACGCATCGCTGGCCAATAGCTGTAGGAGGGTTTCCAGGCCCCGGATGGCGCCGATGTCGGAGGCTGCGCGGAGGTGTACGTCTTGGCTCTTTATTTCAAGGGTGTAGGACTCATCCATCCCATGCTGCACCTTCCCTTGCTGGTCGGCTTGGATATAGAGCCTAGGGCTTTTCGGCCTGTCGGCAGCTGTCACGTTCCAGGTCTTGAAGAAGATGCCGGTGCGCTCTGCCAGTCGTTGCAGGAAGCGTGAGGCTTCTGCGTAGAGGCGCGTGTCGGGTGCTCCCGTGATGGAGATGGCAAAGCGGTTGTCGAGGCGGTGGCGCTCGCTGTTCCAAGCCATCTGGTGCGGGAGGGGCATCAGGCCTGCCGGCTGGGCGGCGGTCTCTGCACAAATGATCATGAGCAAGGCAATGCAGATGGCTGTGAGCAGGGAGTATTTTCTGAGATCTCCGTCTAGGTTGCGCATGGCTTATTATATGGGCTTACAAATATGGAATAGTATCAACAGCATTGCTGACCAACCATGCATAGGGGGTGCATGGTTTCAGCCGATGGCCTGTGCCAGGTCTTCGATGAGGTCTTGTATATCTTCGATGCCGACGCTCAGGCGTATCAGTCCATCATGGAGTCCGTTGCGGATGCGTTCCTCGCGGGGGATCGAGGCATGCGTCATGGTGGCGGGGTGGTTGATCAGCGATTCGACGCCGCCCAGGCTTTCTGCGAGGGCGAATACGTGGGTGGAAGAGAGTACCCGGGTGGCGGCATCGGTGTCGGGGTCCTGCAGTTCAAAGCTGATCATCCCGCCAAAGTCACGCATTTGTGTTTGCGCGATGTTGTGGTTGGGATGGTCTTCGAAGCCAGGCCAGTACACATGGGCGATGCGGGGATGTCTCCTTAGCCAGTGGGCGACGGCCTTTCCGTTCTCACAATGGCGTTGCATTCGGACGTGCAGCGTCTTGATGCCTCGGAGCACTAGAAAGCAGTCCATCGGCCCAGGCACTGCCCCACAGCTTTTTTGGATGAAATAGAGGCGGTCGCGCAGTCCGGCGTCGTTCATCATGAGGGCGCCCTGGATGACGTCGCTGTGTCCGCCGAGGTACTTAGTGGCGGAGTGCATAACGATGTCGGCGCCTAGTGTGAGCGGGTTTTGCAAGTAGGGGGAGGCGAAGGTGTTGTCGACGACGACGAGTGCGCCATGGCTATGCCCCAGCTTTGCAACCGCTGCGATGTCCGTGATGCTCATCAGCGGGTTGGTCGGCGTCTCCACCCAGATGAGCCTCGTCTTGTCTGTGAGGGCTGCGGCAAGGGTGTCTATGGATCGCATGTCCGCAAACCGGAAATGGATGCCGAAGCGTTCATGGACTTTGGTGAACAGGCGGTAGGTGCCTCCATACATGTCGTTGCCGCAGACGACTTCATCGCCGGGCGCCAGTAGCCTTAGTACGGCGTCGGTGGCTGCCACGCCCGAGCTGAAGGCCAAGCCGTAGCGGCCCTGCTCCAGCAGGGCATATGCCTCTTCGAGGGCTTGCCTTGTGGGGTTCTGAGAGCGGGCGTATTCGAAGCCCTGGTGGACGCCGGGGGCCTCTTGTACATAGGTGGACGTCTGGTAGATGGGCGTCATGATGGCACCAGTGGAAGGGTCTGGATGGGAGCCGGCGTGGATGCAGCGTGTATCGCGTCTCATGGGTTGAGTTGTCAGGCAAAGATGAGGAGGAAATCCGTCTTAGAGGAAGAGGGATGCGGTCCAGTAGCGCCAGTCGCGGTTGTCGAGTGCATAGGCCGCACTGGCTTGTACGGGGCGTTTGAGAACTTTGGGCGACAGCATCCCGGCGTCGACCAGTTTTGTCTGTCCTTTGCGGATGGCAGCTGCTACCTGTGGTGCTCGCATCCAAGCCCGCTGGGGCGGCTCAAAGCCTGTCTTTCCAGGTTGCCAGGCGATCTTTTCTCCGAGTGGCTGCTGGAAGGCTTGCCGTAGGATCCATTTGGTGAAGCCCTCTCGAAACTTGTAGTTGCTGGGCAGCGAGAAGGCGGAGGCGACGAGCTTGTGCTGCAGATAAGGCAGGCGGAGCTCTAGGCCATGGGACATCGCGTTGCGGTCGGCATACCGCAGCAGTTCTGCCAGGGGCCCTCCGCAGGCATCGTGGTAGAGGATGTCGTTCAGCTTTCGGATGACGGGCTTTTGGATGAAGCCTGCACCCGAGGCCCTGTCCCGGAAGGCCGGGGCGATGTCTGTATTGGACAGATGCCGGTGTCGGGCTCGGCTTTCCAGTCGTGAGGCGATGGTAGCTGGCATAAAGGCAGCGAGGCGGTGTTGCCATCCCCATGCCGGTAAGAAGCCGTGGCCGCGCAGCCGCTTCGCCGCTTGCTCGGCCCAAAGGAAGTGCCTCGATGCATACTCCTCCTGCAGATACCAATGGCTATAACGGGGGTAGCCGGCAAAGACTTCGTCGGCACCCTGCCCGTCGATGATCACTTTGACCCCCTGTTGCCTAGCCAGGCGATGAACGCAGAACTGGGCGTAGATGCCCGCTGACCCGAAAGGCTCTTCCTGGTGCCAGGCAATAGTCCGGATGTCTTCCAGCAGTCCCGATGCGTTGGGTGCGATGTGATGTGGGGTAGTGCGGAAAAGCCCCGCCCTATCGGTGATGGCGAGGGACTCGTCTTTGGCAAAGCCTGGAAAGACCGCGCTGAAGGAAGGCAAACGGGCCTCCTGGCCGATGGCAGCGAGGAGGCTGCTGTCGAGGCCACCGCTGAGGGCGATGCCGATGGGGGCATCGGTGCGCATCCGGAGTCGCATGGAATCAGTCAGCTGTTCGCGGATGGTGTCAACCGCCGTTGCTATATCGAGGTCGGAGCAGCCTTCTTTGTCGAGGTCCCAGTATCGCTCCAGCCGCAGCGATCGTTCGGAGGGTCGGAATTGCAACAGGTGGGCAGGTGGCAGCTGCAAGATGTCTTCCCAAAAGGTGAGGGTGGGCAGTTCGGGATGCGCCGTAAGGCCGAGGGTGAGGAAGTGCAGGAAGAAGGCCTCCTTTGGGATGCGCTGGATGCCGGCGGCCCATAGTGCCTTCATCTCAGAGGCGAAGGATAGCTGCCTGGACGACTCCTTGTAATGGAAGAAAAACGGTTTCTCGCCAAAGCGATCCCGCGCACACCAGAGGGTCTGCTCCTGGCCATCCCAGAGAGCAAAAGCAAACATGCCGTCGAAGCGGTCGAGACAAGAAGGCCCCCAGGCATCCCAGGCCATGGCCAGCACTTCGGTGTCGGAGGCCGTCTGGAACCGGTATCCCTGCCGCTGGAGTTCTTCGCGCAGTTCACAATGGTTGTACAGCTCCCCATTGTGGACGATGTGGTAGCGGCCGAGGCAGGACATTGGCTGTGCGGCTGCCGGGCGCGGGTCGGTGATGGCAAGCCGCCGATGGACAAGCCCGATGGGATGGCTAGCACTGATCGCTATGTACAGATCCTCTCCGTCCGGGCCCCGGTGCCGGATGGCGGCCGACATGGCCTTGAGGCGCTGGCGGAGGGTTGTCTCGTTTATCGGGGTGGCAGAGATCACGCCGGCAATACCACACATAGCATAAATGTATGTGATTCGGAGTGTTGTTGGGGGGATGTATTCTCGACGGGTTTGCTGGCTGCCGCTCTAGTCGCCCTTCAGCGTTTCTTTACACTTGTTCTCTAACCTGAGCTCAGCGTTCGAAAGATGCCGCAAAAGCAAGCACGTCGGGTATGAAGGCCCGGTAGCATGCTTGTAGGTGCTCCCGATGGGTATGGAAAAGCCCTATGGCAGGGAGGCTGTCATCCAGAAATTTGGCGCGGCGCACCAGTCCGCCAAAGCTCTTTTCCAGTCCCCAGGGAAAGCGGTAGTTGTACAGCCAGTTCTGCGACTTCATCCAGGGCAGCATTCTGGCGAAGGCTTCCGGCAGTATGTCTGTATGCGCATCCAGGGTTTGGTAGACTGATTGTACAAATCCGGCCAGGCTCTCCGCTGTGAAATGGTCAGCGTCCGAAGCGAGAAAATGGTCGTAGACGACATCTACGAAGGCGCTTGCGTAGAGTCTGTACTGGCTGCGGAAGATCTGTTTTGCTTCGCAGGTGGCAGGGTGCGTGTCAGTATAAGCGTCGATGGAACGGTGGAGGCGGATGCCCTTCCGAATCTCTTCGGGATAGGCATGTTGTCGGGCCCCTTTGATGAAGTCGCTCACCAGGTTGCCGACCGTGAGGCAGGGGTTGTTGAAGGAGAGGTAGGCGTGGGCAAGGTAGTTCACGGGGCAAAGGTAGCAGGTATGGGCTCGCTTGCCGGATTTGGACTAATTTCGTGCCCCAAATGTAGCGCATGAGCAAAGGTCCGGTCTCCGCCTTCATTCAACACCATTACCGTCATTTCAACGCCGCTGCCCTGGTGGATGCCGCCAAGGGCTATGAGCAGCACCTGCTAGAGGGTGGCAAGATGCTCGTATCACTGGCTGGCGCCATGAGTACGGCAGAGCTGGGCGTATCGCTGGCTGAGATGATCCGCCAGGGGAAGGTAGACATCATCAGCTGTACAGGTGCCAACCTGGAGGAGGATGTCATGAACCTTGTCGCCCACTCCCATTATAAGCGTATCCCGTACTACCGCGACCTCACCCCGCAAGACGAATGGGATTTGCTCGAAAACCACTACAACCGGGTGACGGACACGTGCATCCCGGAAGAGGAAGCCTTCCGTCGGCTGCAGCGGCACTTGTACCGCCAGTGGCAGGAGGCCGAGGCAAAAGGCGAGCGTTACTTCCCACACGAGTTCCTGTATAAGACCGTACTGAGCGGAGACCTGAAGCAGTATTACGAGATCGACCCCAAGGACAGCTGGATTGTGGCGGCGGCCGAGTGCAACCTGCCCATCGTCGTCCCGGGTTGGGAGGATAGTACGACCGGGAACATCTTCGCCAGCTATGTCATCAAAGGGGAACTGCAGGCGAGCACCGTGAAAAGCGGGATCGAGTATATGGTCTGGCTGGCCGACTGGTATCGTAGCCATAGCCCTGGCAAGGGTGTCGGCTTCTTCCAGATCGGGGGTGGCATTGCGGGCGACTTTCCCATCTGCGTCGTGCCAATGATGTACCAGGATCTGGAATGGCATGACGTTCCTTTCTGGAGCTACTTCTGCCAGATCAGCGACTCCACCACATCCTTCGGCTCATATTCGGGGGCTGTTCCCAATGAAAAGATCACCTGGGGCAAACTCGACGTCCACACGCCGAAGTATATCATTGAAAGCGACGCCACCATTGTGGCTCCCCTGATCTTCGCCTATCTGCTCGGATGGTGAACCTCTAGGGACCTTTTTCCGTCATCCATCAAATCTCCCTATATGAACCAGGCACTCGTACAGCGACTGGCCGGCGAGTTGGAAGAGATCCACTTATCCGGGCTCTACAAGCGGGAACGTCTGATCGAAAGCCCGCAAGGTCCGGAGATCTGTGTCGATGGCCGTCAGGTCATCAACCTCTGCGCCAACAACTACCTGGGCCTCTCTTCTCACCCTAAGGTGCTGGAGGCTGCCAAAAAATACATCGACCGCCGCGGCTTCGGGTTGAGCAGTGTCCGTTTCATCTGTGGCACCCAGGACATCCATAAGGAACTCGAAGCGAAACTTTCGACCTTTCTGGGTACGGAGGATACCATCCTCTATGCGGCAGCCTTTGATGCCAACGGAGGCGTTTTTGAGCCGCTCTTCCACGATGCAGACGCCATCATCTCCGATGAACTCAACCACGCCTCCATCATAGACGGGGTGCGACTCTGCAAGGCACAGCGCTTCCGGTATCTGCATAACGACATGGAAGACCTGGAGAAGCAGCTGCAGGCTGCTGCCTCGGCCCGCAGTCGCATCATCGTGACGGACGGCTCCTTCAGTATGGACGGTACCATCGCCCAGCTGGACCGGATCTGTGCGCTGGCAGACCGGTATGATGCAGCGGTGATGGTCGACGAATGCCACTCTACCGGCTTTCTTGGAAAGACAGGACGCGGCACCCACGAGTACCACGGCGTCATGGGGCGCATCGACATCATCACGGGAACCCTTGGGAAGGCGCTGGGTGGCGCTTCCGGCGGCTTCACCAGCGGGGGGAAGGAGGTTATAGACATGTTGCGCCAACGCAGCCGGCCCTATCTGTTTTCCAACACCCTGGCCCCCAGCATCGTCGGCGCCTCTATTGCCGTCCTGGACATGCTGAGTGAGACGACGGAGCTGCGCGACCGCTTGGAGTGGAACACGCGCTATTTCCGGGAGCAGATGAACAAGTCTGGCTTCGACATCCGTCCAGGCGATCATCCCATCGTACCCATCATGCTATATGAAGCAACCATCGCCCAGGAGATGGCAGACCGTATGCTGCAGGAAGGCATCTATGTGATCGGATTCTTCTATCCAGTCGTACCGAAGGGTAAGGCACGCATCCGCGTACAGATCAGTGCAGCCCATGACAAGCACATGCTCGACCGGGCCATAGACGCATTCGTGCGGGTGGGCCGTCTCATGGGTGTTTTGCAGTGAGGGATTACTCGTGATAAAACAAATGTTATGCGCTATTTATTCGTTCTTTTCCTTTCCCTTGCCGGCTGTGCCGTCAACAATGTCGATATCGATGAAAGCCTGGGCCGGCATTTCGAGCAGGAAGGAGCCCGCGGTACCTTCGGCCTTTTTGACAACAGCCGCGGACGGTTCACCATCTACGATATGGAGCGATTTCGTCAGCGGATTAGTCCAGCCTCTACCTTCAAAATCACCCATGCCCTTATAGGCCTGCAGACGGGCCGTCTGACGACTGATAGCACTGTCATCCCCTGGGATGGGACCCTTCGCGATCGGGCCGAATGGAATCAGGACCTCTCCCTATACCGTGCCTTTCGGGTCTCTTCCTTCAGCCATTTCCAGACGCTGGCCCGCTCGATCGGGCGGGATACCATGCAGTACTGGCTGGACACGTTGAAATACGGAAATAGGCAGATCGGTCGGCAGGTCGACTCTTTCTGGCTCAACAACTCCCTACGCATCTCTCCGGATGAGCAGCTGGGTCTGGTGAAGCGGCTATATTTCCGGCAGCTGCCTTTCAGGGCCAGCGTGCAGGAGTCTGTAAAGAAGATGATGATTCAGGAGAACAACGCTCAATACCAACTTGCCTACAAGACAGGACTTGGCAAGACCGGCCAAGACATGCCGATGGCCTGGGTTGCCGGCTGGATCGAAGAGAACCGTCATGTGTATCCTTTCGTCCTCCAGCTGGACATGCCTACCAGCACGGGGGATGCCATCATAGAGGCCAGGATCCGCATCCTTCGTGCCATTCTCGAGGATATTGGATTCTTTCGTGGTAGAATGTGAGAGAAGGCTGGGTCTGACCCTGCAGCCTGTACCTTTATAATAGAAATCTTCAGCTCTATGCAACTGTACTGTGCATCTCTGACTCAGTACCGCCGTCTACGCACTCTGGAGGTGCGTGTCGGTGATCTGCTGCTCGGCAACGGTCATCCCATACGGATCCAGACGATGACGACCACCGATACGATGGATACTGCTGCCACCGTCGCGCAGACCATCCGTTGCATCGATGCAGGAGCAGAGCTGGTGCGCATCACGGCTCCCTCTCGCAAGGAAGCCGAGAACTTACAGGCTATCCGTGACAGCTTGCATGCCCGCGGCTACCGCGTACCGCTGGTGGCAGACATTCACTTCACGCCCAATGCGGCCGAGATAGCTGCGCGGATTGTGGAAAAAGTCCGCATCAACCCCGGTAATTATGTCGACAAGAAAAAGTTTGCCTTCATTGAGTATACAGATGCAGCCTATGCAGAAGAGATTGACCGTATCCGCGAACGCTTCATACCACTGGTCCGCATCTGCAAGGAGTATGGCACAGCCATGCGCATCGGTACAAACCACGGGTCGTTGAGCGACCGCATCATGAGCAGGTACGGGGATACGCCGATGGGTATGGTAGAGAGCGCCATGGAGTTTTTGAGGGTTGCTCGCGATGAGTCGTTTCACAACATCGTGCTCAGCATGAAGTCGAGCAATCCTCAGGTGATGGTGCAGGCATATAGGCTGTTGGTGCGTGAGATGGACGAGGAGTTTGGCGTCTGCTATCCGCTGCATCTGGGGGTTACAGAAGCGGGTGACGGAGAGGATGGTCGCATTAAGTCAGCTATAGGCATCGGCACCTTGTTGGAGGATGGTCTGGGCGATACGATCCGGGTGTCTTTGACGGAGGATCCGGAATTCGAGATTCCAGTATGCCAGGATCTTGTCAAGCGCTATACACGTCGCTTGGAGATGTTTGCCTCGGCATCTCCGATGCCTGACATCCAGCAGATGCCTTGGAGTTCTTTTGAATATCAGCGAAGGAATAGCCTGGCAGTGGGGAATATCGGGCATCGGCAGGTGCCAGTCGTGGTAGCGGATTTTTCTGAAAAAGTAGTCATTACGCCTACGACATTGCAGTCGGTGGGCTATCGATACGATCCGGAGACGGACAAATGGAATATCAGCGATGTGGCTGCCGATTATATTTATACGGGCGGTCAGGTGCCAGACTTTCCCTTACCTGGTACCTTACAAGTGGTATGTGACCTGGCTCTATGGGAAACCCTGCCGTCTGCAGAGCGGTGTTTCCCTGCCCTGACGGCAGACCGGTACATCGACATGAGCGAGCGTCCGACAGGCCAGCTCTGGGTGATATTCGATGTAGGGCATGTTACCGCATGGGAGACACTGACCGATGCGTTGCGGGGGGATAACCAGGTGATCCTGTGCGTTCATACTTCTCATCCCCATGCCATGCCTTCCATCCGTCGGTTTGTGGCAATGTTAGGGATGGCGGATGTGACATGTCCTGTTGTGATCCGGGTGATGAGTCCCTCGGCCACCGTGGACGAACAACTCATTCATTTTTCCACCGAGGCTGGCGGGCTTTTGCTGGAAGGCATCGGAGACGGCATCTGGCTGCGGCAAGAGGGTAGACCCGTGGAGAACATTCAGATGCGAGGGCGCACCTACTTGGAGGTGCAGGATAACCATCAGTTTTTAAACAATACGGCTTTCTCGATCCTTCAGGCCGCGCGCACCCGTATCTCAAAAACGGAGTATATATCCTGCCCGAGCTGTGGCCGCACCTTGTTCGACTTACAGGAGACGACAGCCAAGATAAGGGCTGTCACACACCATTTGAAAGGCATCAAGATTGCCATTATGGGATGTATTGTAAACGGTCCCGGCGAGATGGCAGATGCTGATTTCGGCTATGTTGGTAGTGGTCCTGGCAAGATCACCCTATACAAGGGAAAGGAGATTGTGAAGCGTTCTGTTGACAGCGACGTAGCGGTCAGCGAACTCATAGAACTGCTGAAGGAGCATGACGCCTGGATAGAGCCGTAGGTTGCTATATTGGGAATGACATATTTTCTCTCATAGAGGTAGCTTACATCACTAAGGATAAATAGTAAATGAGTTTCGCAATTTTCAATGGACTTTCTTTTTCAGGAGATGATCGATGGCCCGTTAGGGCTATTTTCATTGCCAGTTATTCTATCTTCATGTTGAATACCCAATTTCTCTGATGGTCTCGAGCGCTAAAACTAATAGGAACACCTTCGATATGTTTTTTTTGCTGACCTTGTCTGGCATCCTTGCCTTGTGCATGGGAAGGGATTGGATGTGGGATGAAGCAACCACCTATGAAAATGTCCTGCCAACAAATGTTTGGGAATTGTTTAGCTACCAGAAATTTAGCCTGGCAAACCATCATCTTATAAACTCTTTATATGTCAAGATACTTCAGTCAGTTGGCATCCGGCATGTATTCTTTTTCCGGCTGCTAAGCGTCACTGGATTCATTATCTTCTATTTCTCAAATATCCAGCTCTTTCGGATTTGGGATATCCGAAGGGGCTACATTTTTTTCTTAGTCCTGGCGCCATATTTCACATATTTTTCTCAGGCCCGGGGATATGCGCTCTCTATTGGCTTCTTATCCTTTTCCGTACTCAGTCTTGTTAAGTTTATTCAGTCAAGGGATGTGAGGTATGAATACTTACTGGTATGCTCTGCCTGTTTGTCTGCACTGTCTATCTTTTCTTTCTTTTTTGCCAGCGCCTCAGTCTTAGTTATATATGCTTTTGTCAAGTTTAGGAAAAGACTGGATATTCATTTCTTTTTTTGTACAATCATTTTTATTTTCATTAGTTTCTATATTTATTTTTCTGGAAATATCATTCAGGAATACGATCCGTATATCATCGGTTCAGACTCTATGCTGAAAAACGGGATGTTGTCCAGCATCCTTTCAGATTTCGCGCTTCAACAGGAGCTGGGCCTATTTCAATTTTATCCTTATTTAAAGCTGGCAATGCTGCTGACGCTGTTAGCTCCCTTAATCTATCTACCCTTATTATTTTGGAGAAAAAACTCTGGCAGAAGCCATATCGCATTTGCTAAGAGAGGGATTGCATTGATATTGATTGCTATCACAATAACCGGCATTTATCTAAGCCATCTGTTTTTCGGAGCGAAATATCCTTTGGGACGGGCAATTCTATGTTTACATTATCTGCTGATTCTGAATTCGATTCTTATTGTGTGTTATTATTATCCCTTTCGGCGTATCTATTCATTTCCATTTTTCTTTGTCATAGGAGTATCATGTTTCCAGGCCTATGCACTTTTTTCCGATTTGACAAAGCCGGGAATCGCCGATCATCTGAAAACGACGGGTCGGATGCCTTTATATGTGCTAGATTACGGAAATAACCCCAGTCTGGAACTTCTCAACCGGCTGGAAGGGATTCACAAAGAAAATATACATAAAGTAGAGACCGTACCGGAATTGGATCAGCTACTCGAGAGTGACCGTGTCCACACATCATATCTGCTATGCCCCAAGAGCCGTTTGGATTCAGTGAAATATCGATTTAATATTCTTTATCAAGGGAAAGACAACCTGTATCTCTTGAAAGAGGATGCTTTCTAAACTAGAGACGTATGCTTATGTGATCTAGCCATCTGCATTATTTATGGTTATAGATCTCTCCTGTTCGGGCAATATCATATTCAATGAACCTGGCCCGTATTTCTTCTTTCAAAAACATTTTATGACCTTTTATCATAAAGGAACTAAGGGCAATGCCATCTTTTCCTTTAGAATGGAAGAAGTGATAGGCATCTTCTTTGTTTTTTACTTTATGGTTTATGGGTACACCAGCTTCCATGACAGGCAAAATTATTCGATGGCAGTCAGATGATCCAAATGCATCGGTTAATGAGATTCTTACCTCTGATGGCTGGTACAGAAACATTTTAATTTTTCCCAATATCGTTTCTTCGCATTCTATTTCTAGATAAAGTAATTTATCTGATGCTGGAATCTTTACATCCGTATTTATTTGGATGATGGTATCAAGAAGTATATGTTCTTTTGATTGGTATTTGATAGCATCCTTCTTAAAAACCAGAAATTCCACTCCCAGCGGGAGATTGGTGATCGTATCAATGATCCGGTAATTTGTCATGAGGGGGAAATACATTCTTGCATCATCCCAGAATGGATGCCTGTTGTCAATACTTCCAAAGTGGAATAAGACATAGTCAGGTCCACAACATCCTTCATATTTTTGCGCATTGATTTTCAATAAGTTCGAGGTGTATGCACTATATGATTGGAATATGGGTCTCGGTTTATAGTTTAGATCATTATAGTATACATGGCTTGCGAGGTACCCTACCACATCGACACTGCTTCCTTTCACTTCTTGATTGAAGCTTTCCGGCAGCCTACAGGCCTCTTCATAGCCCATAGGAATCTTTTTGGATGAGCGCATGAAATACCTGTAGCCTATACCCCTCTTGACTAGCTCCACCTTCGAACCTTCATATGCTATAAATGATAAGAGTCCAATGATGATGGCATTTGGATAAAAATCATTTTTTATCCTATAGTTTGCTGACAGACGAAAAGTAACCCATACGACAAATGGAGCACCTGTGATGAATGTATTGACATGTCCATCTGCTCGCACAAAACCCTGTTTAAAAAGTAAAAACATAAATAGTATTGTCAGCATGGCAAGAACTTGGTCTTGCATCGATTTGAGCAATAAAGAAAGATGCCTGATATATGGCCAAATGAAGAGAAAAAGCATAATGATAGCATATACCAAAAGATTAAGTCTGGCGGGAATGTACATTGCATCACTATATCCCTTGATTATTTCTATGCTATTGATTACGTAGCGAATAATATCTACATGCAACACGTATGAAAAAATAATAATACTAGTTATATGAAAAAACAAAAGAATCAGATGCAGAGGCCTGCTGAAAGCCCTTATTATATAGCTGACCGCCAGCAGTATGATGAAAAATACATTTACAATGATTCCAGCATTTGCTTTCATAAAAAAAGATAGAATGGAAATCGCCATCACATTTATCACGCAGACCATCTTTTTTTCTCTGTACCATAAAAAGGCATGAAAAACATAAAAGAAAAATAATGTCATGATGTCCATGGTGAAAAGAAACTGACCGTCAAGGGTCAGCATAAGGAGTAAAAAAACAAATTCAAGAATTGATCCTGCTTTATTCAGCAGAAACCATATGAAGTAGGCCGCATTGGCTAATACAAAAAGATAATAGAAATTCATTAGAGTTATAGACCCATGTTTAGTTGTTCCAGTCATAAGATAACCCAATGGTCCATAAGTGAATACCAGGTCTTTACCCCATATCAGGCCTTCTTTTATCCCCAAATCGATGCCTGTTTTCCAAGATTCTTCGAGTAGTGATTCAGGCCCGTCGAGGTGTATGAAATCTTGTCCGCTCCAAAGGAGTTCTTTGGGAAAAAGAAAGATTAAAATAGAAATAAAAAAAAGGCCTTTAATATTAAGAAACCAAGGATTAGTACGCCTCATTTGCTCGATATATCTCATCATACCATTCATTGGGATAGTATTCTAGTAACCTCAACTCATGATATCAAATTTTTTGGGAAGGCTTATGGATGCATCAAGATCCATGCATTGATATAGGGCCAATATATATTGCTCGTGTCGAGTGTCCATGTTTTCTTATGACATAAATCCTCTATTTCCTTGCATAACAGTTGCCCATTCCAGATGTCAGATTTCATGAAACTTCGGCTATGTACTGCATCCATTAGGAATGCATTCATTGGATGGTTAAACCATTCGGCAGTCGGTGCATTGATGCCTATCTTATCTTTTCTGGTACGAATGCCTTCAGGGATAAATCCTTTCATGGCATCTCTTAGGATGCTTTTTGAAAAATAGTTTCTTACCTTTGCATTCCCTGGCAGACTGAATACATACGATACAAGTCTGTAGTCCATGAAAGGCATCCTTATCTCAACTCCGTGCTGCATGGAAGCACTATCCCAGTTTCTCAGTAGGGTTGGAATTGAATCCAGATGAAATTTTCTATAGGGTATGCGATAATGCAGTTTGTCTTGTGCCCATTCTTTACATGTCAACTCACTATTCGAGTATCGCTTGAGATATTTTGATTCGATCTGTTTTTGATACGACCATTTCCTGTATGTTAGTTTCAAACTGTCTGGTATTAAATTATCATACAAGCGTCTATACATGCTATTGTTTCCTGATCCATTATTTTGTGTCAAGACTTTTCCACCATTTTCAATCTCCTTTAATGTTATATCAGACCAAGTTTTCATTAGACTATGGGACAGCATACTATCCTGTTCGTCTTGTGCCCATTCAAGGATCATATTCGGATATCCATAAAGCATTTCATCTACTCCATGTCCATCCATCGAGACGACTACACCTAGGGATTTCATCTCCTGATAAATGGTATGTACAATGGGTGGAGAGAGGTATATAAAGTCCTCCGATCGTACTTGGTTGACAATTTGACTGACGATTTGATCTTCTTTGGGATATATATAACTGGCAATCCCACCCGTATATCTGATCACTTCATCGGCATAATTCTTTTCATCAATTGAAGTACCCGGAAAAGAGGCTACGAAGGCTTTCTGCCAGTCGGAAGGAAGATTCTGAAGCCCTGATCTATCAGTCTTTTCAATATGCTTGATTACTCCAAAAATGGAAGATGAATCAAGTCCACCGCTCAATGCGATCCCGATGGGCACATCGCTTCTTAATCGCAGTTTACAGGCATCAATCAGGATTCTTCTAAACTCTTCCACCTGATCATCATATCTCATTGGGACCTCTACTAGGTTTTCAGAGGTCTCCCACCATTTGTGTATGGAAATTTTTTTTTGAGGGCCAATCCGTATGTTATGACCCGGTTTTAATTTATGTATTCCTTTGTAAATAGTTTCACCTACGCCTTCCAGATAAAAGACATTGGCAATACCTTTCGTCAGATTATCTGCATCAAATTCCTTTTTAAAGAAGCTAAGATGCTTGAAGGCAATCGATTCAGAGGCAAATACAAAATATTGCCCTTTTTTGTACGCATAGTAGAGTGGCTTGACCCCAAAACGGTCTCTGCTGACAAAAAGCTGCTTACGTCTCTTATCCCAGATGGCAAACGCCCACATTCCATTGAATCTCTTTATACAATCATCCCCCCATTCTGTATAGGCTGCCAGAATCACTTCAGTATCTGTCCTGGTCTGAAACTGGTATCCTTTATGCTTAAGTTCTGACCTTAACTCGAGATAATTATAGACCTCACCATTGAAGGTTATCATCAGGCTATTATCCTGATTGTACATGGGCTGCCTGCCAGCATCCGACAAGTCGAGAATGGAGAGTCGCACATGCCCAAGACCGATATGATTTTCCTGATCTATATACAATCCTTCGCCATCAGGGCCTCTATGGGCAAGAGAATCATTAAAGGCTTTTAATTCCTGCTCCCCAATCGCTGACCCGTCAAAGCGGAGAATACCTACAATTCCACACATCCCTCACGTTTGAGTACTTGCCATTCTAATTTTGGGTGTATGACCCCCATCGGTTTACCCATCAACACGCCTATCTGACTTTCCATAAGGTCAGTGATGACAAACTGCAGACTGACGGGCCCGAATAGTTTTTCTTCATTTGGCTTGTCAACGATCAACTCGATCGTATATCTACCTAAGTTAAAAAAGTTGCCGGGTATGATAAGCCTGCTTACATACTCCCCTTCTTCTCTTTCTGAGTTTCTAAACATTCGGACATCAGAGGTTTCCAGAATATGCACCGCATCATGCGTTTTCACAGACAGTATAATACGGAAGTTTTTTTGTCTTTTTCTGATGGAATATCTGATTTCCAGGTAGATATTCTCATCTGACATGAATGAGTTAGATAATTCGCGGGCAGCGTTCCTCAAGGATAGCGATTCAATTAAAATCTCTTCGTTTTGAAATGATATACCATGGATGATGGGGGTATCGTTCCGGGCATCGTTCTCCATCATGTATGCCGAGATTGCATCAGACATATCTCCTGTGAACATAATTTCTCCCTGCTTCATGACGATGCCCTTTCGGCAAAGGCTATTCATGGAACTCATATTGTGGCTGACAAACAATACCGTCCTTCCTTCAATCGTGCTGATGTTACTCATCTTTCCCAGACATTTCTGCTGGAATTCCGCATCACCCACAGCCAATACTTCGTCAATAATTAGTATTTCACTTTCCAGGTTGGCTGCTACTCCGAAAGCTAGGCGTACATACATGCCGCTGCTATACCGTTTGACGGGCGTATCAATATACCTTTCTACACCTGAGAAATCAACGATCTCTTCAAATTTCTTTGTTATTTCTCTTCGGGTCATACCTAGGATGGCCCCGTTCAAATAGATATTTTCACGACCTGTCAATTCAGGATGAAAGCCCGTGCCTACTTCCAACAGGCTGGCAATCCGGCCTTTGATATTTATTTCACCGGAACTCGGCGATGTCGTCCTGCTTAGAATCTTCAGTAAGGTGCTTTTCCCGGCACCGTTCCTGCCTATAATTCCCAGTACTTCACCATTGCCAATGTCGAAACTCACATCCTTCAGCGCCCAGACGTATGCACTCTTACCAGCTGCATCCCTGTGATTTTTTTCGCCTATACGCAGATAGGGATCTTCTTTTCCGCGAATGGTATGCCACCACCTATTCAAATCGTGAGAAAGGGTACCCGTTCCAATCTGGCCAAGACGGTATTGCTTGCTGACATTTCTCGCATGGATGACGGTGCTCATGACCTTTACTTCAACGGAATGCGACCATTCGGCGTGGAGTGTCTTCGTTATTCCCAAATGTACATCCATGCCCATTCCTAGCCAAAACCCCAGCCCTACGAAGGCCTGTAGCCAGCCTGTTCCCAGATGATCCATGCAGCTTTCTGCCATGCAGATAGGCGAGTTCCGAGTGACCATCTGACAAGCTCAATGGAAAGTCACTAAACATGACCATTTAATATGTAATGGAAGAAGCATGGTTGTGGCTCTCAAATCCTATCGTATCACCGACGAATCTTTGAATTGTTTTCCTCGTCACGGTAGGAAGGGCCCATTGGTATTCGATTGCGATGGCATATTCATACATTCTATGGCATTGACCCATCATGTATCCTACGACATGGGACTCTCCTGAGGCAAGCTGATGAATCCACACATAACCGAAAGAAACATGCAGATGTTGGAGAGAAATGCTAGCGGGTGAACTCCAACTCATTCTTAGAAGGCAAGGCCGGGAAGGGTGCGTGGGGTTCTCGCTGATACCAGAAGACTACGGAGGAGATGTCTGACTGTTGTGCCAGATAGCGGCCGTTGTGCCGCCAACCTAGGTCCTGGATGGTGATGCGCAGATCCTTGTCAAATCGGATGGGATCCATGATATGCCAGCGGTACATGCCAAACGACTGCTGGCTTCGATACAGTCCGTCGGGTCGGATGACCTGATGCAGGCCGGCATAGGGCGTCGAGAACTCTTGGTACTGGCGGGTTTTTGCGTTCTCAAAGTTGTAGGATCCACAGAAATAGTCCTCAGTGCCGGTACCGGCGATGGTGGGGAACTCTTGATCGCCATCTAAGTAGAACTTGATCTCACCTTCTCCCCACCATCCGTTGTTGTTGACATTCCAGGCCATGTAGGTGCCCACATAGTGTCCCTTTCCCTGGATGCCGTCTATCAGCGTATGAAGGGCTCCCCGCGTGGGGTTAGAGCGCCGGAACTGCGCATGCAGGTAGGCTTCATCATTGCCAACCTCTGCCAGTGCATAGTCGACCTGATAGTACAGATTCATGGGGTCGGTGTTAATATTCTGCACGGTGATGCGCGCCTTCTTCCGGAAAGGCATCTTCCAGTAGCAGTTGAAGGCGCTGCCCGGGTTGACGGTGACAGGAAGGGAGTTGAGCGGGGCGTATTCGTTAAAGGCCATCCCGAAAAAGTCGCCAAGCGGCACTTCGATGGAGGGGGTCTGCTCATCATCCCAATAAAAGCGGAGGATGGAGAAACGCCAGTTCCCAGTCGGTGTCATCCAGATATGCTGGATGGCTCCCGGGCCTTCCATCTCAGCGATGGTGAGCGTCTCGCCTCCGAGGATGCGGATATAGGGGTTGACCTTCCAACCCCGGCCCAGTTCATGAGCGGCATGCGAGGCGTTGGCGACATTGCGTCGGCCACTGTCAGACCTGGGGTCAGCCATGGCGCCGCGTCCTTTGGCACCGCTAAAGTTTTCGGGGCTGATGGAGCGGGTCTTGGCATCGGAGAGCCTGGAGAGATTGCCAAGGCTCATGTCGAGTCCTTGGAAGGTCTGTGCCGAAGCAGCATAGGCAGCGAAGAGCAGCAGGCAGGAGAGGTATCTCATGTGGCGAAGGTTGTGTCGATGGGTGTATGTGCCGGCAGGACAGCGCTATCCTGCCTTCCTGGTATCATCTCGGAAGAGGAAAAGGAAGAGCCCCAGTACAGCTACTGCGATGCCTGCCGGCACGTACCAGATACCCAGCCAGTCGGTGCTTTTCTGTCCGTCTGCCCCGATTTCCGTATAGTAATCTTTGACCTTTCCCGCGATGATGGATCCCAGAAACATGCCGATGCCGTAGGTCGCCAGCGAGATGAGTCCCTGTGCCTGGGCTTTGATGCGTTCTCCTGCCTTCACATCGGTATAGATCATGCCGGTGACGAAGAAGAAGTCGTAGCAGATGCCGTGCAGCAGGATGGCGCTATAGAGCATCCATTCCTTCGACGCACCATCTCCATAGCCGAAGCACAGAAAGCGTGTGATCCAGGCCAACAGGCCTATGATAAGGATGTTGCGGACGCCGAAGCGTCGATAGGCCAGGGGCAGCAGCAGCATGAAGATGACTTCGGATGCCTGGCCCAGCGACATTTTATTTTCGACCCGAAAGGTAGATGGGTCAGCACCTGGAGCAGCCAGCTGGTAGGTGTCTGTCAGTGAAGGGTTGGCCCAGGTATAGTAAAAGGAGAGTGGAATGCAGATAAGGATGGAGGAGATGAAGAAGACCAGGTAGGATCGGTCGCGGAACAGCACGAAGGCGTCTTTGCCGATGATCTGAGCAAAGCCCACCTGGCCGTCGGAGACGGGTGGGGTGGCCGGCAAGAAGAAAGCCAGCAGGCCCAGGACAGCGGCAGAGACCATCGCGATCTGGAAGATGTCGGTCTTGTCACCCACGCCCAACCAACCGACCAGGTTGACCACGGCAATCCAGGAGAGGGTGCCAAAGACACGGATCGCGGGGAACTCCTTCTCAGGGTTTGACATATGGCGCATCGCGATGGAGCTGGTCAGTGCGATGGTAGGGGCGAAGGTCAGGCAGTATGCCAGCATGACCCAGGTGAATTGTCCGGCATCCTGCACCTGCATTAGCCAGTAGAGGATGGCTGAGCCCAACAGGTTGAGTACGGCCAGCACTTTCTCGGCGTTGAAAAACCGGTCAGCCAGCATGCCGACAAAGAAGGGAGCCACGATCATGGCGACGGAGAAGACAGCATAGCTGTTGCCTACCTGGTCGCCGCTGGCCTTGAGCTGAACGGTCAGGTATTTGCTCATCTGGCCATACCATGCACCCCAGACGAAGAATTGAAGGAACATCATCAGCGAAAGCTGGATGCGGGTCATCGTACTCATAAGCATCGATTGTTTGGGATGTTGAATATATGGAATTCAACCCGTACGCCGATGTACCCCGTATCAGTGCTTGACTTTCGGCTTGGAGGTTCGTTGATAATGCCGGCAAAAGTCTTTCAGTCCGCAAGAGAGACATTGCGGGTTTCTAGCCGTGCAGGTGTATCGTCCATGCAGGATGAGCCAATGGTGCGCCAGGTGTACCAGTTTGGACGGGATGTGTCGGACCAGCTGCCGCTCGGCCTGCAGTGGGTTTTTGGCATGGTGGGTGAGGCCCAGGCGGGCGGATACGCGGAAGACGTGTGTGTCGACAGCCATATTGGGCTGACGGTCGATCACCGATGTGATGACGTTGGCCGTCTTGCGTCCTACACCTGGTAGGCGCACCAGAGCTTCTACGGTCATTGGGATCTCGCAGCCGAATTCATCAACGACCATCTTCCCCATACCGATAAGGTGCTTGGTCTTATTGTTGGGATAGGAGATGCTCTTGATCAGTGGGAACAAGTCTTCAAAGCGAGCTTGGGCCAGCGTGGCTACGTCTGGGTATCGTTCGAAGAGGGCGGGGGTTGTTAGGTTGACCCGCTTGTCGGTGCATTGGGCAGAGAGGATGACGGCTACCAGGAGCTGGTAGGGGGAGTCATACATCAATTCCGTTTCTGCCTCCGGTGCATGCAGCCGGAAATAGTCGAGTACCCGTTGGTATCTCTCTGCCAGGGTCATACTCCGGTGGCTGCAGTGGGGCTTTGCATCAGCAGTGAAACGTGTTGTCTAGGCAGGGGGTTGCCCTGTCTGGGCAGCGTACGCGAGAATGTTCTGCAGCACCCGGTGGCTTGGCCTTGCCTGGAGACCGTTGAGCAGCTGCTTGGCTTCAGCCAGCTCCTTGTACTCCTGTGCCAGCAATGGATTATTTTCCATTGCGTCTTCGAATGTTCTTGATTCCAGGGAGTCCATCTCCTGATAGAGGTAGCGGACCATTTCCCCTTTTGATGTCTGGCTCATGCGATTGTTTTATCCCAATAGGAAGTCATAGTCAGGCAAGCCTGGGCTTCAGGGGAGATTGGATGGCAATACCAGCTTTTCGTAGGGGGGGGATGTAACAAGAACGGGCGTTGCGTTGTGATATTGTGCGGCTGGGAAAAATTATTTGTCTTTTGTAATGACAAACAGTTCTTCACCTTCTTTTTTCATGAGGTATTTCTCCCGGGCGATCCTTTCCAGCACAGCCGGGTCTGTCTTCATACTGTCGAGTTCGTGGCGCGCCAGGACGGTCTGCTGCCGGTAATAGTCTCTGCTATGCTTAAGTTCTTCCAGCTGCCGATGCCGTGCCCACTGGGTGGGTATGTCATCCCGGTCAAAGAAAATCATCCACGCCACAAAACAGATGGAAGTAAGGCTGTATCTATTACCAAGCCATCTGGGAAGTTTCATATTCGTTTTCTGGGTTTCGGTGCAATCTAAGGAAGTTTTTTCAAGGGTGCTGCCATTCAAGTCGACATACCCCTCTCGTCTTACTTGCCGAAGCGAAGTTTGCCCTTTGGGTAAACGGCATCGGTGGAGAGCAGCTCTTCGATGCGGAGCAGTTGGTTGTATTTGGCCATCCGGTCGGTACGGGAGGCGGATCCGGTTTTGATTTGTCCGCAGTTGAGGGCGACACCCAGATCAGCGATGGTGGTATCCTCCGTCTCTCCGCTGCGGTGGCTCATGATGGTGGTATAGCCATTGCGCTGTGCGAGCTGTACGGCGTTGATGGTTTCGGTGAGGGTACCGATCTGGTTGACTTTTATCAGGATGCTGTTTCCGATCCCCTGGTCGATGCCGCGCTGCAGTCGCTGTACGTTGGTGACGAACAGGTCGTCGCCCACGAGCTGGCAATGGGAGCCGATGGCCTGCGTATGGGCGCGCCATCCATCCCAGTCGTCTTCAGCCATGCCGTCTTCAATGGAAATGATGGGATATTTGGAAACCCATTCGGACCAATAGCCTACCATCTCATCACTGCTTATGACTTTTTGGGTACTCTTGTAAAACCGGTAGGTGCGGTCTTCTTCGTTATACATTTCGCTGGTGGCGGCGTCCATTGCGATGGCGATCTGAGTGCCTGGCTGGTAGCCCGCGGTTTCGATGGCTTTCAGCACCGTCTCGATGGCCTCTTCATTGCTTTGAATGTCCGGCGCAAAGCCACCCTCATCTCCGACATTGGTGCTGTAGCCTCGCTTCTTCAGTACGTTCTTGAGGTGGTGAAACACTTCGACACCCCAGCGGAGTCCTTCGCTGAAGTCGGAGGCGCCGATGGGTACGATCATGAATTCCTGGAAATCGATTTTATTGTCTGCATGGGCGCCGCCGTTGAGGATGTTCATGAGCGGAAGCGGCAGTACAGTGGCATTGACACCCCCCAGGTATCGAAAGAGAGGCAGGCTGCATTCCTGGGCGGCTGCCTTGGCTGCAGCCATGGAGACCGCCAGCGTGGCATTGGCGCCCATCTTGGATTTATTCTCCGTGCCATCGATGTCGATCAGCATCTGGTCGATATGTGCCTGTTCAGTCACTTCGATGCCGATCAGCTGGTCGGCGATGGTGTCATTAACGTTTTTCACGGCCTTGAGGACACCTTTTCCAAGAAACATGGCCTTGTCACCGTCGCGGAGCTCCACGGCCTCGTGTTTGCCGGTAGAGGCACCAGAGGGGACCGCGGCCCGGCCCATGGCACCATCTTCTGTCAGCACGTCGACTTCAATGGTAGGGTTGCCTCGGCTGTCGAGAATCTGTCTGGCATGTATATGAGAGATGTGGCTCATGGTCGGGACATTTGTCTGGATTGATGGGATGGCTAGGCTTCCTACGCGCCTAGAGTAGGCCCCTCATCGGGTGAGCTGGCGAAAGACCTCTTCGAGAGACTCATTTTCGGTGTGCAAAGAAACGATTTTAAGCCCATGAGACAAACAATGTTCCATGACGGCTCGGCTGACAGCATCGGGGTCTGCTCCGATAAATGCCCAGCTGCGGCCCTCTTCGGAAGGGATCGCCTGGCAGTCCGGCAAATGGCTCCAAACCTCTGGGCTGGCTGGTTGGTCAAGGGCGAGCCGTACTTTACCATGGGGGCTGCCAGCTCGCAGAGCTGGTAGCGGGCTGTCGGCGACGATGCGTCCTTGGTGGATGATGATGACACGTTCGCAGAGGGCCTCGACCTCTTGCAGGATATGAGATGAGAAGAGGATTGTCTTGGAGCTGCCCAGCTGTCGGACAAGCGTCCGGATATCAGAGATCTGGTTTGGGTCGAAGCCTGAAGTCGGCTCGTCTAAAATCAGTACTTCGGGGTCATGCACCAGCGCGGCGGCTAGGCCCACGCGTTGCCGATACCCTTTGGAAAGGTGTTGTATCGACTTACGCGCCTCTGGTCCTAGCCCGGTCATTTCGATGGCAGCGTCGATGGGGCGTTTTCGTTCCCGCAGCCCGTGCAGGGCAGCGACGAACCCAAGGTATTCCCGCACGTACATGTCTATATAGAGCGGGTTCAGTTCTGGAAGGTAGCCGATCCTGCGCTTGACCTCCATCGGTGCAGCCTGCACTGAGAAGCCAGCTACCCGGATGTCTCCGGCATCAGGCTTGAGGTAGCCGGTGATCATTTTGAGGGTCGTCGACTTGCCCGCACCGTTGGGCCCGAGGAAGCCTGTGATGCCGCCTGTAGGGAGGGAGAAGGAGATAGAGTCTACAGCCTGTTGGGTGCTGTAAGACTTGGAGAGTCTACTGACATGGATCGACATGCCGCAAAGTTAGTCGACATCTAACTCTCCCGAGCTCTTTGGCAACTCGTCGTATTCACCCTTCCATGCATACCAGCCGAACAAGAAGAGGCCGACCGATATCGGTATGAAGACCAGGCAGAAGACCGACCATTGGATCTTTGTGTCCATGACGGGCTTTTTGGCCACTTCCTGAAGGGCTGTCGATATCAGGAACCAGAGTGATGTCGGTGCGAGTGCCATCCAGAAGATGCCGGCGGCTCTTTTCAGCAGATTCATCAATATTCGTTTAATCGTTCACATTCGGGTCAATCTTATTGCTCACATAAAGGGTGCCAATGGCCAGGCAGATCCCTGCCACGCAGATGGGGTACCAGAGGCCTACGAGTGGGTCATGGGCATTCATTGTAGTAAGGAGTACGGCAATAAAGGGGGTCAGTCCGCCAAACACGCCATTACCGACATGATAAGGAAGGGACATGGAAGTGTAGCGGATACGGGTCGGGAACATCTCCACAAGAAAGGCAGCGATGGGTCCATAGACCATCGTCACGAATAGGATCTGGATGAAGACGAGCATCACCATCCAGCGGTATTTGTCGGATGGCAGCTCGCGGCTGACCTTAGGGGCTCCGCTGAGTACGGGCCTTTCGTCGTGGTAGAGTGTGTCTTTGCGGACTTCCTTTTCTACGATGCCGTTGGGGAAGGCCCGATGGGTGGTGACGTGTACGAGGCTCCAATCCTGGCCTTGGGCAGGGGACATGCTGCGGTCAACGCGTTCCAGCGAAGGGTCTGCGGTGAGTCCTTGTGTGCTGGCTGTATTAAGCATGGCCTGGTATACGGGCCGGTAGGAGACGATCGCCAGCAGCATGCCGGCCAGCATGATCCATTTTCTGCCTATACGGTCGCTCAGCCATCCGAAGAGGATGAAGAAAGGTGTCGCCAGCATGATGGACCAGATGAGGATGGTGCGTGTCTGGCCGAAGTCGATCCGACAAGCGTTCTCTAGGAACGTCTGTGCATAGAACTGGCCAGTGTACCAAACCACACCCTGGCCCATCACCATGCCGAAGAGGGCCAGTAGTACCATCTTCAGGTTGGAGCGATGTGCGAAGCTTTCACGGATAGGGTTGGAGGAGGTTTTACCCGACGCTTTGAGGGCGGTGAACAGTGGCGACTCCTTCATTCGAAGCCGGATATACACTGATACGCCGAGCAGTACGATCGACAGGAGGAAAGGAATACGCCAGCCCCATTCCTCGAATTTCTGCACCGACAACCCAGCATCTGCGTCCAAGTGAGAGCGCGTGCTTAAGATGATTCCGAGGGAGAGGAGCAGCCCAAGTGTGGCAGTCGTTTGTATCCAACTGGTGTAATAACCGCGTTTGCCGGCAGGGGCGTGCTCTGCCACATAGGTGGCAGCACCTCCATATTCCCCACCCAGCGCTAGGCCCTGGATCAGGCGTAGCAAGAGGACGATGATGGGGGCGGCGAAGCCGATGCTGGCATAGCCCGGCACCAGTCCGATCAAAAAGGTTGATCCACCCATCAGGATCAGGGTGAGTAAAAAAGTATATTTTCTGCCGATCATATCGCCCAGCCTGCCAAAGACCAGAGCGCCGAAAGGCCTGACGATGAACCCGGCGGCGAAGGTCGCCAGGGTTGCAAGAAGTGCTGCCGTCGGATCGGTCTTAGGAAAGAACTGAGCAGCTATGATGGGTGCAAGGCTGCCGAAGATGTAAAAGTCGTACCACTCAATGAGCGTACCTACCGAAGAGGCTCCTATGACTTGCCAGATGGGATTTCGGGTTTGCAAGCTCTTCATGTCGTTAAGTATCTTGATAGAGGGATGGTGGAGCCAGATACGGACATCCCAATATAGACGATTTACCCCGAAGCTTCGGCGGCGATGGGAGTTTTTTTCTATCTTCCCGACTCAATTCTTTAGAACAAAAGCATGTCATATCCCTATCAGATCACATCCCTGGAAGCATACAGGGAAGCATGGCAACGAAGCATCGAGGATCCGGCAGGCTTCTGGTCTAGCGTAGCGGAACATTTCACATGGCGGCGACGTTGGGAGCGAGTCCTGACTTGGAACTTTACTGAGCCGAAGGTGCAGTGGTTTACGGGAGCTCAGCTCAACATCACGGATAACTGCCTCGACCGACATCTGGAAGCAGCTGGTGACCAGCCTGCCATCGTCTGGGAGCCCAACGACCCGCAAGAACACCACCGAGTGCTCACCTACCGGCAGCTCCATTTCAAGGTCTGCCAGTTCGCTCATGTACTGCACAACAACGGCGTGCGGAAAGGCGATAGGGTCTGTATTTATATGGGCATGATTCCAGAGCTGGCTATTGCCGTGCTCGCCTGTGCCCGTGTGGGGGCCATCCATTCCGTCATCTTCGGCGGCTTCTCTGCACAAAGCATTTCAGATCGTCTGCAAGATGCGCAGGCTGCCTTTGTCGTCACCTGTGACGGAGCTTTCCGGGGCGCAAAAGACATTCCGCTCAAGAGTGTGATCGACGATGCGCTTGTCACCTGCCCCTTTGTCAAGAGGGTCATCGTTTTCACACGCACCCGGACGCCCGTCTCTATGATCAAGGGTCGGGATGTATGGTGGGAGGATGAAGTTCACCACGTGGAGACAGCGGGCAATCCACCTTTCCCAGCCGTCGAGATGGAGGCGGAAGATCCCCTCTTCATCCTATACACTTCGGGCTCTACCGGGAAGCCCAAGGGTGTTGTGCACAGCCATGCCGGATATATGGTCTACACCAATTACACCTTTGTTAATGTCTTCCAGTACCGGCCGGGCGAGGTGCACTTCTGTACGGCCGACATCGGCTGGATCACGGGGCATTCATACATCGTATATGGTCCGTTGGGAGCGGGCGGCACTTCTCTGATGTTTGAAGGCATTCCTACTTGGCCAGATGCTGGCCGCTTCTGGGATATTGTCGACAAGCATCGGGTCAACATCCTATATACGGCTCCCACCGCCATCCGCAGTCTGATGTCATATGGGCTGGGGTACCTGGAAGGGAAGTGCCTTGATACCCTTCGGGTGATCGGCACCGTAGGCGAGCCGATCAATGAAGAAGCCTGGCATTGGTACGATGCGCATATAGGCAAAGGGAAGTGTCCCATTGTAGATACCTGGTGGCAGACAGAGACGGGTGGCGTGATGATCAGTAACATAGCGGGTGTGACGCCTGCCAAGCCCTCATATGCGACCTTGCCTATGCCCGGCGTCGAGCCCCTCTTGGTGGATGATGCAGGCCGTGAGGTCGAAGGCAACGGGGTCTCGGGTAACCTCTGCATTCGTTCTCCTTGGCCTTCTATCATCCGCACGACCTACGGCGACCACGAGCGCTGCCGCACCAACTATTTCTCGACCTATCCGGACCTCTATTTCACCGGCGATGGGGCGTTGAGGGATGAGAACGGCTTTTACCGCATCACAGGCCGGGTCGATGATGTGCTCAACGTCAGTGGACACCGCATTGGTACTGCCGAAGTGGAAAATGCCATCAACATGCATGCTGGCGTGGTGGAGAGTGCCGTAGTAGGGTTTTCCCACGACATCAAAGGCCAGGGGATCTATGCATACGTTATCATGGGAGAGATGCACAGCGATCCTGCCCTCACGCGCCGCGACATATCCCTCACCGTCAGCCGCATCATTGGACCTATTGCCAAGCCCGACAGAATCCAGTTTGTGTCTGGGCTTCCGAAAACGCGCAGCGGGAAGATCATGCGCCGTATCCTGCGTAAGATTGCGGAAGGCGAGACAGAACAGTTGGGCGATACGACTACTCTGTTAGATCCGGGCGTCGTGCACGAAATCGCTCAGGGCCGTCTCGGCCAGTGAGGCCTCAAGGGCGGATCTCTACCACTGTCCCGATGGGTAGCAGCTCGAAGAGCTCGAAGACCTCTGAGTATTTAAGGGAAATGCAGCCTTCTGTCCAGTTTATATAGCTGTCCACGGCGTATTCTTCATGCGGGCGGGTGCCATGGATGCCTATGCCGCCGCCTATGCGGGCATTGCCAGGGATGAGTCCGGCTTTCTTGCGTGCCGTGAACCGAGAGATGCTCTCTCCGTTGGGATAATCCAGCAGCAAGAAGCACCCCCATTTCGGGTGTTGTCTTTTCTGGGTAATCCGGAAGGTCCCTTCTGGTGTACGGCGGTCTCCCTCCATCAGTTTGTCGCCTTGGTCGCGGCTCCCAAAAACAATGGGGTATTTAACGATCCATTCTCCCTCTTCATATAAGGTGAGCTCATAGTCCGACTTGTCGATCACCACGTGGTAAACTTTGTTGGAATGGATGGTCGTTGTCTGGCCGGAAGTGTCTGCAGTCGGTCTGGCAGGAGGCGCCAGCCAGAGGGAGAGGGCTGTCAGGGGTACCAAGAGGGTCGGCATGGTCGGTCTTCAAGGTTCATCTCTTCATTCCAAAGCAGGTGCCGTTTTTGCTTTGGCAGTCCTTCTGCGGATGTTTTATGAATTTATTGTGAAAGAAGGATGGCCGCATGGGGCGGCCATCTGTGTGCAATGCCTATAGGAAAGGAATCATTGCATCTGCGGCTGTGGCAGGTCGCGTTTGAGCAGGGCGTCGCGGTTGGCCATTTCCCAGGCGGTGTGAAACACCAGCCGGGCTCTTTTGGCCAGCAGGGAGTAGTGGATCTTGTCGGGCGTGTCGGTAGGTTTGTGGTAGTCTCCCTTCAGCATCCCGTCGTAGTAAAAGATGATGGGCACCCCTTTGCGGGCGAAATTGTAATGGTCGCTTCTGAAGTATATGCGTTCTGTGTCGTTGGGGTCGTTGAACTTGTAGTCGAGGGTGAGCCGGGTGTATTTGAGGTTGACGGCTTCGCTGATGGGTTTTAGGTCGGTGCTGAGTTTGTCGTCGCCGACGACGTAAATATATTGGGTGGTATCGGCGGTTTTTCTTTCTGTGTCGATGCGACCGATCATGTCGATGTTCAGGTTTGATGTGACGCTGTCGAGCCGAATGGTGGGGTGGTCTGAGAAGTATTCGGATCCCCAGAGCCCCTTCTCTTCTCCGCTGACGGCCATAAATAGGATGCTGCGACGGGGCCCTTTGCCGTCTGCCTTTGCCTGTGCGAAGGCAGCGGCGATTTCCAGGATGCCTACGGTTCCGGATCCGTCGTCATCTGCTCCGTAGTAGATGACATCCCCTCTTTTCCCCAGGTGGTCGTAGTGGGCCGTGATCACGAGCCATTCGTGTTTTTTGTCTGTTCCTTCGAGCACGCCAAGAACATTGGTACTCTGCAGGAACCGGGTTTCTTTTCGGAAGTGCAGTTCTGTCTCTGTTGGGAAGGCTTTAGGCTCCATGGGGCCACTGCGACCTTTTTCGCGGACTATTTCCCATTCTGATCCGAGGATCGACTTGGCGACTTGTTCAGAGATGAAGTATACATTGACTGCCTGCACGGGCTTGAAGAGTTCGGTGAACATATTGCCATTGGGCCCGGCTGAGCGCCTAGGGAAGCCGGCTCCGACCAGGAGGATGGCGGCAGCACCTTTTTCTTGTGCTGCCTGGATTTTTCCATAGATGCCTGATGGGGAAAGATATCCTGGGCGGGGGGTGCGGTATCCAGCAGGGGCTCCATCCAGGATGAGTACGGCCTTACCTCTGACGTCGATGTTGCCGTAGTCATTCCGTGAAGAGTCCACGATGCCATGCCCGACGCAGGTGACTTCGGAGAAGTACTGGGTGGCCGTATTGTTCACCTGCATCATCGGCTGGAAGTCTGTGTTCAGTCCCCAGGCTTTACCACGGACGACGAAGCGGGCATCTGCCAGCGAGTCACGGTAGACGGGGAATGGCATCTGGTACGAGCGATCGTAGCCAGGCTGAAGTCCCAGCTTGAGGAATGCCTCCTGGATATAGGTGGCGGCTTTCCGTTGTCCTTCCATGGCGGTTTCACGACCTTCCATCTCTGGCCCTGCGATCACATAGAGGTGACTTCTGAGGTCTTCTTCCGTAATGCTGGCGGCATAGGGTCTGGGGTCGGCCACTTTATTTTGTGCAAGCCCCAGCCAGGGGAGGCCCAGTCCGAGGACGACGAAGATGGATTTGATCATGGAGGGATGCTTATGGGAGTGGGGCATGTCGGTGGTCGGTGGGTCAGCGGCAGGGTATCTTCCCTACGCGTCGGGCATGTCGACCACCTTCGAATTCTGTGACGATGAAGCGTTCGACCATGTGTCGGCTGATCTCTTGGGAGATATAGCGGGCGGGGATGCAGATGATGTTTGCATCATTGTGGGCACGGGCTAATTCTGCGATGGGCGGGTTCCAGCAGATGGCGGCCCGGATGCCTGCATGCTTGTTGGCGGACATGACCACCCCGTTGCCGGACCCACAGAAGAGGATTCCGAAGGAGCACTCTCCCTTTTCGACGGCTTGTGCCACGGCATGGGCATGGTCTGGGTAGTCAGCTGATTCCAGGCTATAGGCTCCAAAGTCATGGACGGCCAGTCCTTTCCCCGCCAGGAACTGGCGGATATCTTCTTTGTATTCAAAGCCGGCGTGGTCGCTGCCGACTGCCACCGGAAGGAATAGGTTGAAAGGAGAGTGGTCTATCATGGTCGTTGTATTCTGCTTACCTCGGATGTGCTCGCCGGATTTTCCGGCGATGCGGAGCCGTCACTCCCATTCTTTCCATTTCTCCTCCTGTTTACGGTTGACGGTGGCAGAGATCCAGATGCTGACTTCATAGAGCAAGACCAGGGGCACGACAACGACAAGCTGGCTGCCCCAGTCGGGCGACGGGGTGATGACGGCTGCAATGACCAGCAGTCCCACATAGGCATATTTCCGGTAGCTCCGCAGGAATGTGGGGGTGAGGATGCCCATGCTGGAGAGGAGCCAGGAAGCCATCGGCAGCTGGAAGGCCAGCCCTGCACCGAGGGTGATGTCGATGAGGGTCTCGAGGTAGTCGGCGAGTGTTGGCCGGTATTCAAGCATGCCGGCCGTCCCGATTTTATAGTTTGACAGGAAGTTGAAAGTAAAAGGTGCCAGCATGAAATACCCGAAGGCTGCCCCTATGAAGAAGAAAAAGCTCACCCAGAAGATGATGCCTCGGGTATGTCGGAGTTCTTCGGGTTTGAGGGCGGGCTTCACGAACTTCCAGATCTCCCATAGCAGGTAGGGCAGCCCTACTACGACTGCGCAGGAGAGGGCCATGGTGATACTCGACATGAAGGTTCCGCTGACGGAGGTCACCTGTAGCTTAAGGTCCATGGGCGGCATGCAGAGGGAGTCGCCCATCCCCAGCGCGTGGCTGAGCCGGCACAGGACGCGGTAGGAGATGAAGTTGTTCCGTGTCGGTCCCATGACGACGTAGTCGAAGATGGTGTCGATCCAGATGAAGAAGGCAATGGCTGCTATGAGTAGAAAGAGGACGGACCGGACAATATGCCACCGCAGGGACTCCAGATGGTCTACAAAGCTCATCTCTGACGCCCCTTCATCGGAGCCCCAGATGCGCTGGAAGAAGGATTTTCTATCGGGAATGGAGTTGGGCAGCTGTTTTTACGTTTGGGGCGTAAAGTTAATGGAAGGCGGTTGAACTTATCCCGACTTATCCAGAGTTAGACGGCCGGATGTCTGGGCTTGCAAGCCTTAGGCTTCAAGAAATGCGCGCACGATGGTCTCTGCCTTCCTGCAGGCATTTGGGAGGTCATCGTTGACGATGATGTGGTCGAATCTCTCTTTGAAGGACAATTCTGTAGATGCCTTCTCGAGGCGTGCTCGGATGGATGCCTCTGGATCGGTTCCCCGGGCCCGAAGCCTTTTTCCCAGTTCATCCAGGCTGAAGGGATCTATGAAGAGTGACAGGGCTTGTACGCGATCGTCGTTCATCACCCGCAGGGCTCCCTGGACGTCGATGTCTAAGAGCGGCGTGCATCCGTTCTGCCAGATGTCTTGTATAAGGGGCAGGAGTGTGCCATAATACTTGCCTTCATAGACCATTTCCCATTCCAGGAAATCGTGCTGGTGGATATGCTGTTGGAATGTCGCCAAGTCGATGAAATGATAGTCTTTCCCATCCACTTCTGCGCCTCTTCTTTCTCGGGTTGTTGCAGATATGGAAAATGCTAGGGTAGGAAGTTGTTGGAGGAGGTGTCGGGCGATGCTGGTCTTTCCCGCGCCGGAGGGAGCGGTTACAATCACTGCCTTGTTTGGTCTTGGCGGCATGGTGGGTCCTCGGCTGTCCGGCGCTAGCTGGGGCTGTGTGGCAGCTGCTTATTTGTAGCGCTTCTTCTGAAACTTCTGCGGGGGGCGGGTTTTATTGCCCATTGGACCAAAATTCAGGGGCTTAACGCCGGGCCGGGGTTGGAAGCCGCCTGGCTTGCCACGCTTTGGAAAGCGCTGGTCGTCATCGCGCTCCCGATAAGCTTTTACGTAGGGGGTGTGGCTGAACTCGAGCTGACCGCCGGTAATGGCATTGAGTTCCTGTCGGATGGCATCGTCATGTACCAGTTCGCGGTGCCACGTGTTATAAGCAAGCTTCATGTAGTATGCGATGGAGTGGGCAAAGCCGGAGCGTTTTTCGGGATTCTCCTCGGTCAGGGCCTTTTGTATCACCTTGTCCAGGTGAACGCCGAGATGCGAGTATCGGGGGTACTTTTTAGGATAGTGTAGATTGGCAGGCTTGAGCTTGAGGGTTTCTGCGGTGGGGATGGGGTAGGGGCTTTCCACGTCGAGTTTGAACTCGGAGATCAGAAAGATATGGTCCCAGAGTTTCTGCCGGTAGTCATCCATATTCTTGAGCTGTGGGTTGAGGAAGCCCATAAGCTCGATGACTGCATCTACATTGCGCTGTCGGCGTTCCTTGTCTTCGATGGTGCGGATGTGGTCGACCATCTTCTGGATATGTCGTCCATATTCCCGCATGACTAGCTTGTTGCGGGTCGTATTGTATTCCATATATCTGAGTGTAGCATACAAAGTTAGTCGATCTGCCTCAAAAACTGAAGCCTGCGTGCAGACTTGGCCCTTTCCCGTAGTTTTGGTCTCCCCTGAATATGCGGATCGCCATCAACACCCGTTTTGCATGGTATGGCTATGAGGAAGGTTACGGGCGGTTCACGCGTGGCCTCTGCTCCCGGCTTCCCACTGCCTGTCCGGCAGATGAGTTCCTGTTTCTGGACGATCGGCGCCCTGCCGGTTTGCTCAGTGGGGCTCCGCATGTCCGCCAGCGCGTGGTAGGCCTGCCTGCCCGCCATCCCCTCTTATGGAAGCTTTGGTACGACTGGAGCCTGCCTATGGTTTTTCGGGGGGAGCAGCCCGATGTGTTTTTTTCGCCCGATGGTATGTGCTCCCTCCGCACATCGGTCCCTCAGGTAGTGGCCATCCACGATCTTTCCTTCCTGCAGGATGATCGGTTCATGCCCTGGTCGCACCGACAATATCACAAGACCTACACTCCATTATTCGTTCAGCAGGCGCAGCGGGTGGTTACGGTCTCTACCTTTTCCCAGGAAGACATCCACCGTCGGTATCCTTTCTCTAAGGGCAAGGTGGACGTTGTCTACAATGCGGCTGATCCGTCTTTTCAGCCCATGTCATGGGATGCCCGTGCTGCTTTTCGGGAGGCCTTTACAAATGGACAGGAGTATTTCCTCTATGTGGGGTCGGTGCATCCGAGGAAGAACCTGATCGGACTCCTTCGGGCCTTTTCCATCTTCAAGAAGCGGCAACAGTCCAACATGCTCCTGCTGCTCGCAGGCCGCATGGCATGGAAGAATCAGGCATTTGAGCAGGCGTTGTCGAATTTCCGATATCGCCATGATGTACGGGTACTTGGCTATGTGCCCAATGAACAGATGCCTGCCCTGGTAGGGTCAGCCTATGCACTGGTCTATCCATCCCTCTGGGAGGGCTTCGGTATTCCAGTGCTGGAAGCGATGCAAGCGGGGGTGCCGGTGCTTTGTTCCGATAATTCTTCTCTGCCGGAGGTAGCCGGGGAAGCGGGCTTATATTTTGATCCCATGATACCGGAGGAGATGGGCGACCGGCTCTTACGGATCTATCGCGACGAAGGGCTGCGAACCAAGATGGTCCGACAGGGGTTGGAGCGGGCCAGGCAGTTTTCATGGGAGTCTTCTGTGCGTCGGCTACGCGAAGTGCTGGCGGCGGCAGCCGGCCAAGCAGTGATTCCATAACTTTACCTTCAATTACATCTTGATGAATCAATCCAGGATCACGGTCGACGTCAGCCTCAATGAGGGGAAAGTTCCTGAGTCTATCCAATGGGCAGCCACCTCCTCGACGGCAGAAGATGCTCAGCCTGCCAAAGCCATGATGCTGGCATTTTGGAATGGGCAGGAAAAGGCGGCCATGCGCATAGATATTTGGACTAAGGATATGATGGTCGACGAGATGGCTGATTTTTACTATCAGAATTTCATGGGACTGGCCGACAGCTTTGAGCGGGCCACCCATCAACAGGAGCTGGTGGCCGAGATGCGCCAGTTCGCCCAAGGCTTCTACCAAAAGTTTAAAGCTTCACAACAGCAGGGATGAGGGCTCATGGCATTTTGAAGGATCTGCCTAGCAAACTGTCACCCCCTATTCATGGATGAAATACCTATCACTATGTCTTTAGAAAAAACGGTCAATGACCAGATCAAGACGGCCATGCTCGCCCGAGATGAAGCCGGACTGCGTGCATTGCGCGCTATCAAGGCCGCCATCTTGCTGGTAAAGACCTCAGAGGGCGGGTCAGATATCCTTTCAGAGGAGGAGGAGCTGCGGCTTCTCCAGCGACTCGTCAAGCAACGGCGTGACTCCTTGGAGATCTTCGAGAAGCAGGGTCGAGAAGACCTGGCTGTCAAAGAGCGCGAGGAGCTGGCCGTCATCGACCGATTCCTGCCGAAGGCATTGTCCTCGGAGGAACTGGAAGCGGAAATAAAGGTCGTCATTCAGGAATTGGGTGCTTCATCTCCCTCCGATATGGGCAGGGTCATGGGGGCTGCTACCAAGCGACTGGCAGGCCGCGCCGATGGCAAGGCTGTCTCAGAAGTGGTCAAGGCCTTGCTGGCAAAGGCCCACCCATGATCTTAGACCTCATCTCGCTGGCCCTTCTGGCTATTTCTTTTTATAAGGGTGTGTCCCGCGGGCTTATCTTGTCGGCATTTTCCTTTGTATCGTTGTTTGTGGGCATGGTGGTGGCACTGCGCTGCTCTGCCACCGTTGCTCAGTGGTTTGCAGGCTTTGAGGGAATCCCGCTCAGATGGGTTCCATTTTTGTCATTCCTGCTGGTATTCGCTTTGGCCCAGTGGGCTGTCAAGCTGGCAGGTAAGTTCATCGCTTCCACGGCGGAGGCCGTGATGCTGGGCGATCTCGACAAGGCTGGCGGCGTGTTGCTATATGCGCTCTTTTATGGCATCACTTACAGTTTTATTTTATTTTATTTAACACGATTGGGTATCCCCGACAAAGCCACGGTGGATGCATCATGGACCTATCCTTGGATTGCTCCTTTGGCACCCTGGGCATTGGAATGGCTTAAAGAGATCTTCCCATTCCTAGGAGACATGCTGCGTATCTTTCAGGACTTCTTCCGCGATCGGCCGGAACACATCACAGCCCCCAGGGCCTAGGATCAATTTGAGCGGATTCTCTAGACCATTGACGTTGGTTCAGCCTGAAACGACTATATTAGCAAGTGTCAGAAACGGCTACAAACCCTATTGTCATGACCAATGATATCAGAGAGGAAGGGGGTTTTAAGTACCTGGAGATAGGCGAAGGAGAACCCCTCCTTTTGCTGCACGGGCTCTTTGGCGCCATGAGTAACTTTACCGGCGTCATCGAATATTTTAGGTCCAAGGCATATAAAGTCGTGGTTCCCTTCTTGCCCCTTTTCGAGTTGGACCTGCTGCATTCTACCGTGGGGGGATTGCAAAAACACGTCCATCGGTTTATTGAATCTCAAGACTACCGGAACATACATCTGTTGGGGAACTCCCTCGGTGGCCATGTCGCCCTGGTGTATCTGCTCATGCATCCGGAACGGGTGAAATCGCTGATCCTGACAGGCAGCTCAGGACTCTATGAGAGTGGCATGGGGGACTCATATCCCAAGCGGGGCGACTATGACTATATCAAGCGAAAGACAGAGGAGACCTTTTACGATCCTCGGACCGCTACCAAGGAGTTGGTAGATGAAGTTTTCAGCATCGTGAATGAGCGTGCAAAGATCCTCCGGGTCTTATCCCTGGCCAAGAGTGCCATCCGACACAACCTGGGGGATCAGCTTGGGCAGATAGACAAGCCAACCCTCCTGATCTGGGGCAACGATGATCATGTGACGCCACCCTTTGTAGCCAACGAATTCCGCCGCCTCATCCCCCATAGTGAATTACATTTCATCGATAAGTGTGGCCATGCCCCTATGATGGAGCTGCCTGCCGAATTCAATCAAATCCTTGAAAAGTTCCTCCACAAGCTCAGTCAGCCTGCAGCGGTGGAATGATATTTGCAGTCTAAGAACCAAAGTCTCTCCGGAGGGTAAAGATGCTTTGTCGCCAGTTGATATCTGCTGAGGTCCTGCCGCTGTCTGCGTCGGATACCATAGGCACTGCCCTGCAGCGCATGGCGGAGCTGGGCATCCGTCAGTTGCCAGTCACAGCCGGGGAGCGACTACAAAGCCTGGTCTGGGAGGATGCCTTGCTGGATCTGGAATCGGATGCCCTTGTGGGCAGTCTGGAGGGGCCGGCCAGGTCTATTTCTGTACAAGGCGATGAGCCTTTTCTCACCGCCGTCAGGGTCTGCCAAGATGCAATCCTAGACGTACTGCCGGTGCTGGATCCCCAGGAGACATACCTCGGTGTGGTCACCCGTCAAACCCTATTCCAGCCCCTGGCCCGGCTCTGCGGCGCTTCCGACCAGGGCGCACTGATTGTCTTGGGCATGGCACCCGTGGCCTATGCCCTGTCTGACATCAACCGTATTGTCGAGTCAAACGACGCGGTCATCACCCACCTGAATACCCTCCCCGATCCGGAGGGCACTGGGTTGCAGGTCTACCTCCGGCTCAACCGGGGTGATGTAGCCTCCATCCTCGCCAGTTTCCGTCGCCATGACTATGAAGTACTCTACCATCCGGGGGAAGACTGGTTCCAGGACGAGCTCAGGTTGAATCTGGAAAACCTGCTGACCTATCTCAATGTCTGAGGTGGCCTCACTCCATTTACGGCGTACACTGAATTTGTTCAACCCATGGGGCCACGCCATGAGACATATACTCACATGCCTCTGTCTGGCGCTGTCCGTGTACACAACCGCCCAACCCTGGCAGACGGCTGAGCCATCCGCACCCGCTATGTCTGCCTATGGCCCTTCGACGGTGCGTCGTATCCTGATCACTGGTCAGCAGCGGACACGCACGTATATCATTGCCCGTGAAATCACCTTGGTGGAAGGACGTGCATATGGTGTCGCAGACATCCTCTCTCAGGTCAGGACCTCCCGCCAGAACCTCATGAATACGGCTTTGTTTGTCGATGTTTCTGTCACGCCCTGCAACTGGGAGGGTGATTCACTGGACATTGCGGTCGACGTCAAAGAGCGATGGTACTGGTGGCCCTTCTTTTACTTTAAGCCGATAGACCGAAATTGGAATGTCTGGCTTGACCAGTATAATTCCAGCCTTGAAAGGATCAACTACGGACTCAAAGTAAAAGTAGACAACATCACGGGCCGCAACGATAAATTCAACATCTGGCTGCTGAAAGGCTACACCGAACAGGTGACGGTCAAATATTTCAACCCGTTTGCTGACAGGGCGCTACGTCATGGCTATGGTTTTGAACTCTCCCATGCTCAGTTCAGGGAAGTCAACTATTCCACCCGTTCCAACCGACAGCAGTTTTACAAGGACGAACAGCGCTACATGCGACGTCAGAGCTATGCAGGGCTAACCTATTCGTACCGAAAGGGTTCCATTGACCGTCATACAGCCTTCTTGGGCGTTCGGATGGATCGGATTGAAGACACCATCCTTGCGATGAATCCAGGCTTTTTTCTGGGCCAACTAAAGCAAGTGACCTATCCAGAGTTGAGCTATTTATTTCAACACCTGGATGTGGACTATATCCCGTATCCGCTCCGGGGGTATACCCTGGAGGCCAGCTTCCTCAAGCGTGGCTTCGGGGGACCTATGGACCTCTGGCAGTTTGGACTGAGGGGTGCCCGATACTGGACGCTGCCAGCCCGCTTCTATTTCTCGACCCTTATGGATGCGACCCTCAAATTGCCCTTTCATCAGTCCTTTATCAACCAGTCTTTGCTGGGGTATAGTGACAACTTTCTTCGTGGAATGGAATACTATGTGGTCGACGGCGTGGCTGGCGGCATGGTACGAAATACCTTGAGGAAAGAGCTTCTGAAATTTGATCTAAGGACGGGATTGCGTTCCAGGACCTATGCGGTCATCCCTTTCCGGTTTTATGCCAAGGCCTACAGCGATGCGGGTTATATATACGCCCGGGATAACCGCCCGGGCAATGTGCTGAGCAACCGTTTTCTGTATACCGGCGGCCTTGGCCTGGACATCTTGACGATCTACGACTGGGTGTTGCGGCTAGAATATAGCTTTAATCAGCTGGGAGAGCATGGACTCTTCTTCCATAAGTTCTCCCTCTGAGACGGGAGGCCCTTGGGCTGATTCACCTACCTTAGTACCATGAAGGTCGCTATCTACAGTCGCGGGGGTGAAAGCGTCCATCCCGAAGATGTGATGGTGCTGCTTGAAGCTTTGCGAACCCATCATATTGAGCCGGTCCTCCATTTGGATATCCATCGGCCTTTGAGCGGCCATCAGCAAGACATCGGGGAGGTGGGTGTCTTCCACGACTCTAGGGACTTGGATGAAACCTACGACTGCCTGGTCAGCCTTGGCGGGGATGGAACACTGCTGGATACGGTCACCCTGGTCCGCGAGCGGGATATACCTGTGCTGGGCATCAATTACGGGAGGCTGGGTTTCCTGGCAAGCCTTGGCAAGGACAACCTACGGGCGGCTGTGAATGCCCTGGCGAACCGCAGTTTTGTGATTGACCGGCGTACCCTGATCCATCTCGATGCCGACATTCCCCTTTTTGGGGAGACACCCTATGCGTTGAATGAGTTTGCCATCCATAAACGGGATGTATCTCCCATGATTCGCATCCAGACGTATTTGAATGGGGAGATCCTCAACAGCTACTGGGCAGATGGTCTGATTGTGTCCACACCCACGGGCTCGACGGGATATTCGCTGAGTTGCAACGGTCCGGTGTTGTTTCCGGACACGTCGAGCTTTGTCATCACCCCGGTGGCCCCCCACAACCTAAATGTCAGGCCCCTGGTCGTGCCGGACGACTCGGTCATTTCTTTTCAACTCGAAGGCCGTACGGATTCTTGCATCTGCACGTTGGATGCACGGAAGGAGCTCGTGCCTCGGCATGTGCAGCTGGCGGTCAAACGCGAGTCTTTCACCTTGGGCCTTGTCAGGCTCCATGAGCGGAATTTTTTACAAACCTTGCGTGAGAAACTGGCATGGGGCTTCGATACCCGCAACTAGGCAGGGTTTTTGCAGAAGTTTCAGCACGAAACGGGCCAAGTCTGATGCAATTCCGGTACACGATTCCTTTGTTCCTGCTGCTCAGTTCCTTCCATTCCAAGACAGCTGCCCAGCCAGAAGTATATGTTCATGAGGGGGAGGTAGGCTTTCTGGTGGGGGCATCCCATTATTTTGGGGATTTGAATAATCGCTCTTCGATAAACCGGCCCAAGTCTGTCCTGGGGATCTTTGTTCGCAAACAGATCAGCAACTACGTGGCCGTCCGGTTTTCTGCCAACTATGCCCAAGTGGGATATGCTGACCAATACAGTAAGGTTGAATTTAACCGCCGTCGAAACCTAAGCTTTAATTCAGATATTTTAGAATTGGCTTTGCAAGGCGACTTTAATTTTTACCGTTTCCAGCCCTTTAGTCATGCCGATTTTTTTACACCCTACGTCACCTTGGGTGCAGGCGTTTTCAATTTCAATCCCTATGCCTATCTGCGGGGGACAAAGTATTTTCTGAGGCCATTGGGGACAGAGGGCCAGGGATCGACGGTCTATCCCAACCGGAAATTCTACCGTACCATGTCCGTCTGCTTCCCCGTGGGGATGGGAATTAAGTACAACCTGGCCCGTAATCTCAATGTTACGTTGGAGGCTGTCTACCGGTTCACCACGACGGACTATCTAGACGATGTCAGCAGCACCTATGCAGGTTCTGTGGCTTTCCCCCTCGATCCGACAGGTCGCCCGAGTATCGCCTTCCAACTCCAGGACCGGTCCAATGATACAGGCGTCCCCATCGGTGGTTTCGGCCGGCAAAGGGGGTTTAGTGCCCAACGCGACCAGTATCTGTTCCTCCAGGCTGGATTATCCTTTTCCATTAGCTCCTACCGATGCCCAGATTGACCCTACCAAGGGCTACCCTACATTCTGCAGCGCCTTAATAAAGGGTTTGCATATATCTTTGCAAATTCATTATTATATATATATGTCTCCCAAAGAGCTCCTGGACATGGATCGGTTACCCCGCCACATTGCCATCATCATGGATGGGAATGGCCGTTGGGCTCAGGAACAGGGGCAGGATAGGCTCTATGGGCATTTTCACGGCGTGGAGAGTGTCCGGGAGATTGTGGAAGGCTGTGCAGAACTGGGCATACGATATCTTACCTTGTATGCCTTTTCCACAGAGAACTGGGACAGGCCAGAGCCGGAGGTGACTGGCCTCATGGAATTGCTTGTGGAGACAATCCGAAAAGAAGTCCCCACTCTCAACAAGAACAACATACGCCTGCATGTCATCGGAGACATGTCTATGCTCCCGGAGAATGCGCATCGGGCCCTGCAGGAAGCCCTGGATATGACGGCAACAAATTCGGGACTCAACCTGGTGATGGCCCTCAGCTATAGTTCCCGCTGGGAGTTGGTGCATGCAGTCAAGCGCATCGCAGAGGACGTCCAGGCCAGCAAGGTCGATCCAGCAGAGATCGGCCAGGACATCCTCCAGTCTTATCTCGCCACCAGCGCCTTCCCAGACCCGGAGCTGATGATCCGGACCAGCGGAGAATACCGCATCAGTAATTTCCTGCTCTACCAGCTAGCGTATGCTGAGCTATATTTCACTTCCACTCGTTGGCCCGAATTCCGCAAAAACCATCTTTATGAGGCCATCCTGGACTACCAAGGCCGGGAACGCCGTTTTGGCAAAACAGGCCATCAGGTCAGAGAAGACTCTGGCGTCAAATGGTGATGGCATCGAGTGTTGGCATTTTCATAAACAAAGCGTTACATAAAAAAGCCCGTATTTTGGCCTTCCCAACCATTCGCCGGATGAAGAGGACCCTGATATGTCTGTCCTGTTGTCTATTTCTTTTTTCCGGTATTCCCCTGTTGGCACAGACCGACACCTTGCCTCCGGCATCGGTCGATCCAGAACTATTAGCAATCTATGGCGCCAAGATTCCCCGGAAATATGTCATCGCCGACATTCAGGTGACAGGCAATCTGAAGTTTGATGCTGCCATTGTCATCTCTGTGTCCGGCCTTTCGGTCGGGGATGAGGTAACCATACCCGGTGGCGACAACTTCTCCAAAGCGATCAACAAGCTCTGGTCGCAAAACATGTTCACCAATATCAACATTTATATTACCAAGCTGGAAGGATCCAATATCTGGCTTGAGATCGCGGCCGTGGAGCGTCCTATGCTTTCTGACTTCCGCTTTAAAGGCATCCGCAAAGGGGAGGCCGACGAGCTCAAAGACAAAGTGGGGCTCTTCAAAAGCCGCGTCATCACAGACAATATGCGGATGACAGCGGTGGAGGCCATCGAAAAGTACTATGTCGAGAAGGGTTTTCAAGGTATTAAGACCAAGATCAATGATATTCCGGACCCCAGCGCCCAAGGAAGGCTCATACTGGAATTCGAAGTCGACAAGGGCAGCAAGGTGAAGATCAACGAGTTGCATTTTTTTGGCAATGCCTCGGTCGATGAGGTCCGGCTCAAGAAAAAGATGAAAGGCACCAAGGAGCGGATGCGGTTCACTCTGACGCCCGACTCTGTGTCAAGCCCCTATGGTGCCGTCAAACGCCTGCCGAAGGATGATTTTCTAAAGGGTTGGAAATTCCTAGTTCCTACAGAAGCCCTCCGCTACCTGGAACCCTGGGCTCGCTTTAGATTTAGCTCTGCCAAGTTCAATGAGAAGAAGTATCGGGAAGACAAAGAAAAAATTCTTGAATACTACAACTCTTTGGGCTACCGAGACGCCGTGATTGTATCGGATACACAGTACCTCGATAAGAAAAAGCAGATGAACGTGGCACTCCGGGTGGAGGAGGGCCGCCGCTATTATTTTGGCCGTACTAGCTGGAAGGGAAATACAAAATATGCGGATTCCATCCTGACCATACTGCTGGGTATCAATCGGGGGGACATCTACAATCTGGAGACCCTGAACAAGAAGCTCGGCAAGCAACTTTCTCCGGAAGGTGGCGACATCAGCTCCCTCTATATGGACAACGGCTACCTCTTCTTTCAGGTAGACCCGGTCGAGACCTCTGTCTACAGCGACACCATCGACCATGAGATCCGCATCATGGAAGGTCCTCAGGCCACGATCAAAAACATCAACATTGAAGGAAACGACAAAACCAGGGAGTATGTGATCCGGCGGGAGATACGTACCCTACCTGGAGAGAAGTTCAGTCGGGCCGATATCATCCGTACCCAGCGGGAACTGTCGCAACTTGGCTATTTCAACCAGGAGAAGATTGGCATCCAGCCCGTGCCCAACCAGGAAGACGGCACCGTGGACATCAACTTCAGCCTTGAGGAGAAGTCATCTGACCAGCTGGAGCTCAGTGCTGGCTGGGGGGGCAACATCGGCCTCACGGGCACCCTGGGTGTGACGTTCAACAATTTCTCTGTAAAGAATATCCTCCGCAAGGAGGCATGGGATCCGCTGCCTTCAGGTGGCGGACAGAAGCTGAGCCTCCGCTATCAGTCCAACGGCCGTTTCTTCCGTTCACTCAACTTCTCGTTTACCGAACCATGGCTGGGAGGAAAGAAGCGCAACTCCTTTACGATCAGCGTCTTCAACACCCGCTTCTCCAATGCACTCAACCCCTTCACAGGCTTTTTCGACCGGAACTATGCCGACTCTTCCTTTCTAAATACGTCCGGTGCGTCCATCGCGTTGGGTAAGCAACTCAAGTGGCCGGATGACTTCTTCTCTCTTGTCTATACGCTGAGCTATATTAACTACACGGCCCGTAACTACGCCATCTTTCCCACCTTTGCGACAGGTAATTCTTCCAACCTGAACTTCCGGGTGGCCCTTTCTCGGGCATCGGTAGACCAGCCCATCTTTCCCAGGAGTGGCTCTAACTTCATGTTGAGTGCTGCCTTCACTCCCCCCTGGTCGTCGTTCCTCGGCGTCAATGAGTCAGATATCTACAAGCTGGTAGAATACCACAAATGGCGTTTCAATGCCGAGTGGTTTGTCCCGCTGGGCAAGGCTCGTGGAGAGGATAAGAGCCGGCAGTTTGTGCTTCGCTTTGCCGCCAAGTATGGCTTCATGGGGCGATACAACAAAGACATCCCCATCTCACCCTTCGAGCGGTTCCAGGTGGGTAATGCAGGCCTGACGAATAACTTCGGCGTCCTCGGGTACGACATCATTGCACACCGAGGCTATCCCGTCTATCAGGTCTCAGACCCTACCGTGAATCCTGACCTGCAACGGGCGTCCAACTTTTTCACGATCTTCAACAAGTATACGCTGGAGCTTCGCTACCCGTTTGTAACCAATCCCAGCAGCACCATCTTTGGACTTGCCTTCTTTGAAGCGGCCAACGGATGGTATAGCTTCAAGCAGTGGAATCCCTTCGAGTTGCGCAGGGCAGTAGGTGTCGGCGTGCGGTTCTTCCTGCCCATGTTTGGCTTGCTGGGCTTTGACTACGGCCTGGGGCTCGACGCCATCACGCCGTCAACCCGGCTGAGGGATGCCAGTAAATTTACCTTTATGCTCGGCTTCGAGCCTGAATAATCTGCCCTTCTATCCTCAACAAAATAATCAACGGCTATGACAAGGTCCATCCTGATGGCAATGGCAGCCCTGCTGCTGAATACGATGGGGTATGCTCAGCGCTACGCCGTCATCGACACCAAATATATCCTCGAGCGTATGCCCGACTACAAGGAGGCGCAGAAGAAGCTCGACCAATTCAGCGAACAGTGGCAAAAGGAAATCGAGCTAAAGCAGTCGGAGCTGGATGCCATGTACCGGAGTTTCGAATCCGAGCAGGTCATGCTGAGTCCAACCCTGCGTAAAAAACGGGAAGACGAGCTCTTCAACCGGGAGAAGGAGCTGCGCGACTTGCAGAAGCGTCGATTTGGCTTCGAAGGCGATCTGTTTCGCAAGCGTCAGGAGCTGGTCAAGCCGATACAGGACCGTGTCTACAATGCCATACAAAAGCTGGCAGTGGACCGGCAGTATGACTTTATTTTGGACAAAAGTGAGGGAATAACCGTTATATTTGCCGACCCTCGCCTGGACCGCAGCGATGATGTATTGAAGGCCCTGGGCGTAAAATAAACACTTGACGGTCATCCATCCGTCCCTCTTCTGATTCAAAAAGCATAGAACAAAATGAGAAAAGCTATTTTCCTCGGTCTGTTAGCCTGCCTGATGGCTGCTACTGCCGTGAACGCACAAATGAAAATCGCGTATGTCAGTGTCGATGAAGTGGTACAGCTGATGCCTGAATACAAGAAGGCGATGACTGAAATGGCTCAGTTCGACAGCGCCTTGCAGATCAACTATGCGGAAACGCTCCGCGAGCTCAACCGACAGGATAGCATCTACAAGGCTGATTCCGCCAAGTGGTCAAATGCCATCCGGACTGCCAACCGGGAGAAAATGAAAAAGTTGCTCACAGAGCTCCAGGGCTTTGAATCCAGCTACCAGCAGCAAATGCAGCAACGCCAGGAGGAGCTCATGACACCGGTCGCCCAAAAGGCTACGGCCATGATCCAAGAAATAGCCAAGGCAGCAGGTTATGGCTATGTGTTTCGAAAAGAGGCCCTGCTGGTGCAGCCGGATGCCGACGATCTGCTACCGGCTGTCAAGAAGAAGTTAACGGCAGCGGCTGCGCCACCACCCAAGCCAGCTATTCCTAAGTAAGCCCTTTGATATCAGACAGAAGCTGTTGGGAGGCTGCCGAGGGCAGCCTTCTTTGTTGCCAGTCGGCAGACTCTACACATAAGATGGAAATGTTAGGAGGAATCCCGCTTTTTCGTACCTTCGCCCTCCTTTCAATAGTCCGGGTGTGGTGGCCTGGGCTGAATGGTAGCCACGGATCGTTCTCCCGGTCCTATTCCCGCAATGTGAAAAAGCTAAGTGCATGAAACGTACATTCCAGCCGCATCGCCGCCGCCGTAAGTCGGTCCATGGATTCCGAAAGCGTATGCAGTCGGCTAATGGCCGCAAGGTGTTGGCCAGCCGCCGCCGCAAGGGAAGGCATAAGCTGACCGTCTCCGACGAGTTCAGGCAGAAATAGCCACTGCTCCTCGCTAAGTAAGATATGATAGTTCCTGATCCCCACTTGGAGCTATTTTCGTTGTAGCAATCTCTCGGCATGCCATCGTCCTTTCCTCAGAGACTGGGAGCTGACCAGCGGTTGAAGAGCCGGAAGCGCATAGCGGCTGTCTTTGGCAGCGGTGAGTGCCTGCAAGTGGGATTCCTGCGGGTCCATCACCTCAAGGACCCTGCCCGGGCCGCAAGTGTCAAAGCTGGCTTCGGTGTGAGTACCCGGACATTCCGCCGCTCCGTCGACCGTAACCGGGTCAAGCGCTTGATGCGTGAGGCCTGGAGGCGGCAGGCTGGTTTGCTGGAGATAAATGGGCAACCAGAGGGAGGGGGGCTCGACATCTTCCTGCTCTATACGGGACGGGTCTTGCCTGACTATGCCGACCTCTACGGTCAGGTTGGCCAAGTGATCGAGCGTCTAACCAACAGATATGGGCATATTGTCTGACACTACACGACAGCCGTATCGGTGGATTGCACGGGTCCTCGCGGTACCCCTCATCCTGCTGATCCGTTTCTATCAGCTTGCCCTCTCGCCGTGGATACCGGCCAGCTGTCGATATACCCCTACCTGTTCAGCGTATAGCATCCAGGCCTTGCGCAAGCATGGGTTGTTCAAAGGGTTTAGGTTGACCCTTGCCCGGTTGTCCAGATGCCATCCCTGTGGTGGGTCAGGGTACGACCCGGTACCCTAGGGCATCCGCTTGCCGAGCCAAAAAAAGCCCGGGGCAGGCCCGGGCAATGGATAGGAGTATGAGTGCAATTGCTTGTCCTTCTAGTGGGCTGCAAATCTTTGGGATATTTTATTCCAGTCAATGACGTTCCAGAAAGCGCCCAGGTATTCGGCCCTGCGGTTCTGGTACTTCAAGTAATAGGCATGTTCCCAGACATCTACGCCAAGGATGGGACGTCCTTTGCGGTCTGCGATGTCCATGAGCGGGTTGTCCTGGTTGGGGCTGCTGGTTATTTCCAGCGCCCCATCTTTGACGATCAGCCATGCCCAGCCGCTGCCGAAGCGAGTCATGCCTGCCTGGTTAAACTTCTCGCGGAAGGCGTCAAAGGATCCGAAGGCCGCATCGATGGCTTGTGCTAGTGCGCCGCCGGGCTGCCCGCCACCCTGAGGGGAGAGGCTTTCCCAGAAGAAGGTATGGTTCCAATGTCCGCCGCCATTGTTCCGGACGGCCGGAGAGATGGCGCCGGCGGCCGCCACCAGTTCTTCGATGGACTTGCCTTCGTGGGTAGTCCCGGTGATGGCTTTATTTAGGTTGTCGACGTAGGCCTGATGGTGCTTCCCGTGATGGATCTGCATCGTCAGCGTGTCGATATGCGGTTCCAGGGCATCGTGGGCATAGGGCAGCGGGGTGAGTGTGAATGGCATGGTGATGAAAGTTTGATGGAATGCAAAAGTACATCGAATCGATGGAGCAAGGAACGGCCCTCCCTTTTCTCTTCAAACCTTGCATGGCGGGCAGCTTGCCTTTCAACGTTTCGACTGGAAGAATTCTCTCAGCAATGAGGAGGCCTCTTCGTCCAGGATACCTTTGGAGAGGGATGTTTTGGGATGAAAGGGCCAGGCGTCGCAGGTGATGCGCCGGTGACCGTTTTTTTCATCATCCGTACCCCAGACTACGCGTGCCAGTTTGGACCAGTAGATGGCGCCGGTACACATTAGGCAGGGCTCGACGGTCACATACAAGGTGGCATCTGGGAGGTATTTTGACCCAAGCCGCTCAAAGGCTGATGTCAGCGCGATCATCTCGGCGTGGGCGGTGGCATCGTTGAGTTTCTCCACCATGTTGTGGCCCCGGGAGAGCACCTGTTCTCCCACGGTGATGATGGCCCCGACGGGCACTTCCCCTGCGGCAAAGGCTTTACGGGCCTCTGCCAGGGCGAGTCGCATGAAATATTCGTCGGTCATGCCTGGAATGAGGCGAAATAAAGGATTATTCCGGATTTTATACTGTCGGGCCTTCCAGGCCTTTTTCTTCACAGGCTTTTTGATGCAAAGGATGCTGGCATTCGGTGTAATTTGTAGGTATGTGTTTTTACAATGGCATCGATGTACACTATGCGCAACACATCCGCCTGAAGCAGCTGGAGATAGAGATCGGTGTGTTTTCGGAAGCTTTGCAGCGCCCATTGCTGAGTGGCTTTGCCTATGGCAGTTGGCCCGTCCTGAAGCCGATTGACGGAGGCAAGGATGTCGTCTTGACGTCGATGCACTGGGAGTTGATTCCTTCTTTTATACATACCTGGACGGAGCTGGACCATTTCCGCCATGGTGGCCTGAACCCGAAGACTGGCCGGAAGGATCTGCCGCGCAATACGCTAAATGCCATTGGAGAGGAGATGCTCGATAAGGTGAGCTACCGGCAGGCGGCATTGCACCGACGTTGTCTGGTGCTGTCTTCCGGCTTTTATGAGTGGCGGCATTATACGGCTCCGGGGATGAAGAAGGACAAGGCCTATCCCTATCGCATCGTGCTGCCAGACAGGGAGTATTTCTTTATAGCCGGCATCTGGCAGCCCTGGGCCGACTGTGAGACGGGGGAGGCGATGGATACTTTCACGATGGTCACGACGGCTGCCAATACCCTCATGCAACAGGTCCATAACCGCCGGAAGCGGATGCCGTTGATCTTGAACGACGACCTAGCCTGGGAATGGATACAGGATGGCCTGCCCGCGGAGCGCATTCGGACGATGGTCACTTATCAGTACCCTTCAGAACAGATGCATGCCTATACCATCCGAAAAGATTTTCGAGAGGCGTCCGACCCAACGGAGCCTTTCGAGTATGCCGAGTTGCCGGCCGTGGCCGATTGACCACCTATACCTTCCAATAGATCTTCTTTCGGTCCATCACCCACCCGACAGTCCAACAAAAAAGCATCATGGATAGGGCAAAGAGGAACGATCCCCAGGGGCCGGGTGCGATGCGTTGGAAGAAGCTGGCGTTGAGGCTTTCACAAAGGTTGGTGCCAGACTGGGCAGGGATGGTCCACAGGCTGGTGAGTAGGAGTTCGGAGAGCAGGTAGATGGCCAGTGGGTTCCGACCGAATACGGTGAAGAACCTTGTCCATCGAGGTACTGCCGACACCTCCGTTCGTTGGATGAGTCCTGCCAGGATGATTAAGTCAAGCCCCGTGGTGTAGAGCACAAACGAGCTAGTCCACAGTTTCTTATTGATCGGGAACAGGTTGTTCCAGCCATAGGCGACGGCCACCAGGGTTGCGCCTGCCAGGGCCAGGCGGGCGATGGTCTCATAAGACGCTCTCTGTCGGCGTACGAAGATGCCTGCCAGGTATCCGATGAGTACGTTCACCACGGCGGGCAGCGTGCTCAACAACCCTTCTGGGTCGAAGGCAACGCCTTCGCCATGGTAGAGATGGTTTTCGCCCAGCACGGTCTTGTCCAGCTGGTGCCCTAAATTGCCTGTCATGGAATAGTCTCCCCCCCAGGCCAGCGCTGCCCAGTATCCCAACAGCAGGAGCGTGCCGGTGCGTCGAAGCTGGCATTCGGGCAGGTACCGGATGAGCAGAGCTGCGATGCCATAGCAGAGGGCGATGCGCTGCAGTACACCCAGGATTCGGGTATGGCTGATAGGCGCGGGGGACCATGCCCCATCGGCCCCCTGGCGGACAAATGGGAACCAATACATCAGGTATCCAAGGAGGAAGATGACGAGGGTACGGGACATGACTTTCAACAGGAAGGCGCCGCTGCCCAGCCCCTGCATCCTGGGGAGTGTAAAGGCCATGGCATTTCCCACGACGAACAGGAAGGTCGGGAAGACTAGGTCTGTCGGTGTGAACCCATGCCAGGCTGCATGTTCCAGCGGCGAGAATGGAGTTGCCCCCGGCCCTGGGCTGTTCACAATGATCATGAAGCAAACGGTCATTCCCCTCAGAATATCCAGGGCCAGGTGTCTTTTGTCTATAGATGTGCTCATACCCTTCAATATAGGTAACTGGCTGGAATTCCAGATGGCTGGCTGGCAACAGGCCTGCGGGCGATGGTATCCGTTTTCTCACAGGTCAATCCCTTTGATCTGCACGCTTGCAATCAGCCATTCCCCATGCCGCCCCTGCCGGAAAGCAACTTCCCAGCCGTCTTTCACCATGTCGCATCGGCCTTCCAGGCATAGGCCAGTGACGTGGGTGCCGGTGATGCGGCAGTGGCTGTCGCGCAGTTCGGTGCGTATCACTTCGACTTTGACGGAGACAATATCCTCGTACCGCGACTTGAAGTCGAATACCTTGCGCCGGAATTCCGTTTCGCCGAGGCGCTCGTGCTGGTTGAGCTGCAGCGGCCTACCGGCAGGGAACATATACAGCAGGTTCTGCTTCTGTAAGATGAGGCGGATGCATAGTTCTACAGCGGTGCGTGCGTTCTGGTGGCGGGGCTCCGGGTGGAACTCATCATATATAAAGCGATGCCTGCTCGGTCCCTCGGCGCTGCAGATTTCTACGTGCATGAGCTCTTCCATGATGAAGCGGTAGAGCTCCCGGGGGGCGACATCGCTGCTCAAGGCCGACAGATAGATGCCGCCTCTTTGAAGCCGCTGTTGCAACGCCGAGAGGGCCTCTTCCACCTCTCCATCGGCCAGTTCATGCACCGGTCGTATGTCGGCCGGCCGCCCCAGTTGCTCAAAGACGGTCTTCCGCCTGCCTGGGGGATGTTCTTCTTCGAAGGCAAGGACTTGTTTGAGCAAGGCAAATTCTGTGGCAGGGTCTAGCCCTTTATCCCTGGCTCCTCTCTGGAACCGGGCTCCGTGTTCCAGCATCAGTTTCATCTTCATGAAGTCGTTCTCCATATGGAGTCTTTCCATCATGGTGGCGGCGTTGGGTTCGCTGTGCGGCATGGGTAAGTTTTTGGTAAATGTCATGCGAGGAGGAGGCTGCCCCTCGTGTGCATCCTCGGGCTGCCCTTAGATTTTCCTCCATCCCATAGGCTTTTTCGACCGCCGGGGACGGGTAAGAGACGGTCAGTGGTTGTCAATGCACCCTCGCGGCAGGGCGCCCGTCGACGAAAAAATTTGAGCAGGGTTTGCTGGAATCCAAAATACTAAATATTTTAGCAATCTAAACCCCCGCCCATGGACAGTGAAGGAATTCAGCCGGCCGCCTACCGCGGCACCCGGCAGTATACGCAGCAGGAGGCCAGAACGGCAGAGGCGACCGGTTTCACAGCCGCGACAGATGACTATGCAGAACGGGGCATCGACCTGAATGAGCAGTTGGTACGCAACAAGCCAGCTACCTTTTTCATGCGGGTGCGGGGAGATGCGATGGTTGGGGCCGGCATCTTCGATGGCGACGTAGTGGTGGTGGATCGGAGCCTGAAACCGGTTAGTGGCCGCGTCGTCATCGCCACCCTTAACGGAGAGATGCTGATACGCCGGCTCGAGCAGCGGTTCAACCGGGTACGGCTGGTGCCGGAGACGGCCCGCCTGGCCGCGATCGATATTGATCCGGAGGCAGACTTCTCGGTCTGGGGGGTGGTCACCTATGCGATACATGCCCTCTAGGGTTGGGCCGTCAATGGGCGATGGGATGAAGGGGATTGTCGACTGCAACAGCTTTTATTGTTCCTGTGAGCGGCTTTTCCGGCCAGACTTGCGGGAACGGCCGGTGGTGGTGCTCAGCAACAACGATGGCTGTATCATCTCCCGGACGGACGAGGCCAAGGCGCTCGGGGTGGATATGGCCGTACCTTATTATCAGTGTCGGGACGTGATGGAGCGCCACCGGGTGGCGGTCTTCTCGTCTAACTACCATTTGTATGGAGACATGAGCATGCGGGTGATGGATACGCTCCGGCATGTGATGGATGATGCCGATGGCCGGTCAGGGCGTGTGGAAGTGTATTCGGTCGACGAGGCCTTCCTAGATCTCTCCCACCTGCCTGCCCATGCGCTGCGGGATTTTTCGCTGCACCTCCGCCATACCGTGGAGGGATGGACGGGCATCCGGGTATCGGTGGGCGTCGCTCCCACAAAGCTCCTGAGCAAGCTGGCCAACCGCCTGGCGAAAAAAGACAAACGGAAGACGGACTGCATCGTCGTCCTCAACACGGAAGAGGCTTTGCAAGAGGCCCTGTCACGCACGGCCGTAGCCGACATCTGGGGGATTGGGCGCCGCTATGCCGCCCGCCTGCGGGAGCAGTATGGCATTGAGACAGCCTGGCAGTTACGGCAGATGCCGGAGGAATGGGCCCGCCGGCACCTGGGGGGTGTCGTCGGAGTCCGACTGATCCGGGAGTTGCGGGGCGAGGCCTCCATCACCATGAAAGATCCCCTCGACATCAAGAAGACGATTGCCACGACGCGGATGTTTGGCCGGCCGGTCTTTGACCTGGAACCCCTTCGGGAGGCGGTCGCTACCTATGTCGCCCGTGCAGCGGAGAAACTCAGGCGCCAGGGCTCGGCGGCCAGCTCGATCGGCGTGTTCGCCGTTACGAGCGGGGATGGTCCCGGGCAGTATGTCTACGATCCGCGCAGCGACCATCGCTATGCCGTCTTGCCCATACCGACCTCCGTCACCCACGAGCTCATGCGCCACGCCCTTCCCCTAGTGGACCAGCTCTTTCATCTGGGCCGTCGCTACCTGAAGGCGGGCGTCATCCTCGGTGGCCTGGTGCCGGATGATCCCGTTCAGGGCAACCTCTTTGCCTCCCAAGCCCCGGACCTCCGCCATCGGATGCTTATGCAGGCGATCGACAACCTCAATGTGAGCATGCGCGACGACATGGTCAAATACCTGGCCTCCGGCCTGACGCGGAATTGGAAGATGCGGCAAGAGAAGCGTAGCCAGCGTTACACCACCCGTTGGCAGGAGATCGTGGAAGTGGGATGAGGTAGCAGCCGAAGGCCGGAGAAGGCAAAGAGCTACCTTTATGTATGGAGCCTCCTTTCTTTTCCGTCATCATCCCCACCTACAATCGAGGGCATTTCCTGCCGCGCGCCATCGACAGTGTGCGCTCCCAGACCTATGGGGACTGGGAGCTATGGGTCGTCGATGACGGCTCCACCGATGAGACAAGGGAGGTCCTGGAGCCCTATTGTCAGCAGGATGGCAGGATTCGATATATCCAACAATCCAACCAGCGGGTCTCAGCAGCCCGGAACCTCGGACTGGCGCAGACGGCCGGCAAGTACCTCTGCTTTCTGGACAGCGACGATGCCTATAGGGAAGATCATCTGCAGACCTTTGCAGATGCCATCGCCTCAGGACTGGCCAACCATCTATTGTACACAAAATTCATGCTCGTCAAAGGCAGCGATGAGCAGGTCTTTGAGCCGCCTGACCGGGGGAAGTCTTATGCAGCAGCCGATGTAGGGCGCATGTTGTCTGTATTTCTGCCGTACTCGCCGCCGGTCCAGACCATCTGCATACCGGCCTCACTGCGGGGCAAGGTCTTTTTTCAGTCTACGTACAACTATGCCGAGTGCTATGACTTCTGTGCAAGGTGTGCGGCGTGGGTGACGCCGCAATGGATCGACAAAGCCACTGTTTGCCTGCACATACATGGCGGCAACATCAGCGAAGCCAGTAATAACTTGGAGGAACTGCGGTTTTATTCAAAGCAGCTGGAGGAGTTCTCAGATATGGCTAAAGATCCTTTCTATGCCGGAATCCAGGGAAATGAAGTGTTCATCGACAAGCGGACCCAGCTGCATGCCAACATCATCAAGTGTTATTTCAGGGAGCGGGCGTACCGGGCTTCTGCCTTACAGTTCTTCCGGCTGGTACGCTGGAGGCCTTCATTCCTTTTCTCTAAGCAATGCTTCGTCTTGGCACTGCAACTCGTCGGGTAGGGCTACCGGGCGGAGCGGCCAGCGTCAACCCAGCTGTTCGAGACGGTAACGCAGCGAGAAGGTTTTAGCCTCCTGTGGGGCCAGGGTATACAGGCCCATCCCGTTGTTGAACGCATCGGGGGCGGCACTGAGCAGCTCAATGGCAATACTCTGCCGGTGCGGAGGGGTGTAGATCTGCAGATAGGGGTAGGCGTCTTCGGGTAAAAAAGAGAGTCTCAGGCCCGATGCGGGGTCAGACAGGATGCAGGCGGGTGATGGGTTGCCTTTGTCTAAGACGAAGCCATTGTCTAGAAAACGGTCGCCGATGGTCTGGGGCGACTTCCATTCCTGCTGGGATAGGAGCCGCCCCGTGGGGAGGATGTCTGCATCGTATTCCAGCATCTGCGAGGCATGAAACTGGAGCATGAGGCCGTTGATGCCTCCGCCGAAGCTAAAATAAGGATGCCATCCATCGGCCATGGGCATGGACTCTTGCCCTCGGTTGTGCACCACGGTCGACACCAGCAGGGTCTGTTGGTCTTCCAGCCGGTAGCGAATCAAGCAGTCATAAGGAAATGGAAACCCAGCTACATCGCCTCTGTAGGCGTATTTGAGCTCGACCTCGGCGAAGTCTTCATGAATGCCTTCTTCGATGACTTGGAAGGGGGCATCATAAAGGATACCATGAATGGCCGTGCCATTGAGCAGGAACTTCTGAATAGACAGGGTACGTCCATGCCATTCAAAAGAGGATCCTTTGAGCCGACAGACAAAGGGGGAGAGCTTGGCGCTGTGGAAGCCTTTCTCGATGCGATTCTTCCAGTCGGCAAAGCTGGAAAACCCATCCATGACATTGCAGATACCCTGGGTAGTGGGGATGGAAAAGGCGTTCAGGATGGCGCCTGCCTCCGGGATGATGTCTGCGCTGCAACCGGTATGGCTATCGTGGAGGCGTATCCTGTGCCATCCTTCTTCGGGGTGGTGTGAAACCTGGAATCGCATGACAAATGGGTTGGGTTCCTTGGAATGATGCAGTACGTAAAGTTATACGCGGAGGTAGATCTTCTTAAGGTCTAGCCAGTAACTGATGGCCCAAAAAAGGAGGATATGGGCGATGGCATACATCAGCGAACCGTTCAGGACTCCAAAGGCAGGCGAGAAGAAGTGTTCATACATCCAGGCGCCGAGGCTTCGGAAAAGTGGCGCCCCCTGGCTGTCTACGTCGGAGATGCGAAAGAGTCCATAAGTTTTGGCGACCACTCCGCTCAGAACAAAGATGAGTAGGGGGTTTCTTCCGAAAGGCAGGAAGAACTGACACCAGCGGCCGCCCTTATGTCGGAACTCTATATGCCAGATGGCCATGCCGAGGGTTGCCAGCGCCAGGCCACTGGTGTATAATACATAGGAGCTTGTCCATATTTTTTTATTGATCGGGAAACTCATATTCCAGCAAAGGCCGGCAAGGATCAGCAGCAACGCCATGGCCATAAGGGTTGCCAACATCTCCCACTGCAGCCCTTTTTGGAGGATGTATTGGCCGGCAAGGTACCCGATGACGACCTGTACGACGGCGGGTAGGGTGCTCACTAG